>Ga0209634_1002072_pt1 | contig 14231 bp, 16 predicted proteins | sample LinPmetageLP40_FD_184043 | JGI IMG/M metagenome (GOLD analysis project Ga0209634, IMG submission 184043) | Marine viral communities from the Pacific Ocean - LP-40 (SPAdes) (version 2) | ecosystem: Environmental > Aquatic > Marine > Oceanic | place: Pacific Ocean | collected 2010-08-26
ATCATAATCTAAGCCCAATTTCATACCGCCTCTACTAAAAGAAACTTTATTAATTAAAGCAGACCCCCCACTATAAGCAGTACCCGCCGCATTTGTTAATTGTGGTAGTTCTGTAGCAAAACTATCTTGCCCATAATTGTTTGCGTGAGAAACTGGAAGGAAGTTATGGAAAACATTTAAAACATTACTTTGTGCTAAATTATAAGTTTGAGTGGCATCATTCGCATCTATAACTGAATATAAATTATTATAACTATTATATTGAAAAGAACCATTGCCCGGCACTGCGAGTTTTTGTTGTCCCGCCGCATCAGGCACTAGCAAATCACCTGTCATAGATAGATTATCAATTTTATATGACGCACCTGCATTTGCGGCCGCATTCTGCCCAAGTAGCAACATTTGGTCGCTACATAATTCTAATGAAAAGGCAAGACCACGCACCCCATTTATACCCAAGGGGATAGCATTACCACCCTGAAGCATACCAGCGAATACCCTCATACTAAAATCACATGTATTATTATTAATTGCGCCGGCGACACTCTCAAGCCCGGGGTTTAATTCTACTACCCCACTATTACTTAAAAAATCTTCACTTGAATGCGTTGATGGTAAAATTGTTGAAACCATACGGCCATATTGTCTTACACTTTCTAAAGTTTGATTAGTATCATTTGAACTAATATTTATATTTTGAAATATGCCATTAACACCGATACGCGAATTATAATTTACTAATTGAGTCGTGGGCGCACCAGCACTGCCGCGTTTTTTATTTAGGCCTCCGTTGTTTGGTAATGCCCCGACGCCATCTAAAATAGTAATTCTGCCATTTATCCTCAAAGATGAGGGCCTTAATAATTTGTTTGTAGAGCCTATATTAAATGTAATAATTGGGTTGCCTTCTTTAAAACTATAAGTATTATTGGCAGGCTGATTACTTGGTAAAATTTCAAATTTTTCTACTTGTGCGATATTTAGAGCAGACATTTATTATATAATAATAAAAAGATTATTATTTTATTTATTTAATATAATTCTTTTTTGTTCTACTTTGTAAATTTATTATATAATTATTAAATATTTGACAAATTAGAACATTCTTCTTGCATTATATTATCTTCAAGAGATTTACCTAGATTATCTATATCTATTTCACATTTAGTTTTACAACATGAACTAGAACATTTTAATTTTAATTTTTTAATTAATTTACAAATCCATTTATACATTATTATAAATAATATAATATTTTTAATTATACTAATTTATCATTTGATTACCCTACAACAGAAACCACGCCTCTACTTATTGTTAATCTATTCAATTTGTATATATAATTATTAAAAATTTTTTGACTGCCACCAGTATTATAATCTACCCTCAGCGATAATGTTTCTGCCGATAAATTAGTAATCTGCCCGTATTTATTAAAACTTCTTGCTATCACAAAATTATCAAAAATTCTCTGTAATGAATAAACCGACGAGCCGACATTTACTAATGCCTTTTGTAATTCACTAGTGTGTAATGGTTCATTTCTTCGCGAAGTTGTTGTGCCAACTGCTTGACTATATCGCTCTAAATCTGCCACTCGCGAAGGTATTAACTCGGTGCCTTTAACAAATTGATAATTTCTGGCATTATCTGGAACACCTGACAAAGAACTAACTGACAAATTTCTAAAATTTGCATTAGGTATCGGCTGACACATTACCGACTTTGCCCGAGTTGCCAACGTTGGTATTTGAATTTGAACTATACCCTCAGTATTAACTTGATTAAATCTATGTAATTCATTTGTCATATAATCCATTTGTAGCCCCCCTTCACTCATGGCCTTTTTTAACATACCATCTACATAGGCATCAGGTGGTTGAACTACAGAGCATAACATTTCAATATTGCTAAGTGTATAAGATACAACTGGTATAACTTTATCCGCCACATTTGTAATATTACTTTCACTAATTGTATTTAATGCGGTTTGTCTATCGGTCATTTTATAATAAACTTTTGGATTATTAGCGGTTGTAAAAGTAGCAGTCGCGGGAACTTGAACGGTATTATTTGCTTGTAATGCTAATCGCATACATAATTTATTAGTATCTATAAAAAAACCTAAAACAACCCCAGCAACTTCTTCGTGTGTAAATGCACCATCACCTGCCGTATCATGGTTAATATAAACTATATCATTAATAGCAAAGGGGTTATTTATACCAGCCGTAGTTGTAGTAATATCAGTTTTTAATGTGCCAATATTACTAGCAGCCGTAGCATTACGTTGCCCAATATTGCCTACTGTAGCACTACCCTGTAATACACTAGCATTAGCAATACCATTTTCTAAACTACTGCCTAAAAATGGTTGAGTTAGTGCCCTCAAAGGGTCTTCAGTATCTATTTGAAGCCTTAATCCGTTCATAGCAGCAACTGGCACTATACCCCCGCCTAAAAATCCTGCCCTAAGTTGCGTATATATTTGTATAGTGTTATTGCCTCGCTCCGTTGTATTAGCAGTAGCAACATCAGTGGCCGCGGCCAAACTTTGTGGTGCGTCATAATATAATGATGCTCCACTATTATTAGCATCCTGCTGGACACCTTCAAAAAGTTCGCGTTTGTGGTGAATACTATCCTGCTGGGTATAAGGCCGAACCATGGCAGCATTTGCGTTGTAATCTTCTAAAGATTCTATAGTTGCCGTATTTGCACCATCTCGTAGCACAACATTGCGAAATAGCGAATGTATGCCTGCCTTTTTGTCTGGCACTACAATACCTCTAGCATTATTAATAGTTAAATCACATTTAAAGTATGTTTCATGAGGGTCAATAAAAGAAACGAAAGACGGAATTAATAAGCGGATTTGGTCTAACGGTTTTACATCGCTGACAACATCGGGCTTGACTGATTGAGATTTTGAACTAATAAATTTATTTGAGGCATTTGACTTAAACATTTTATATATATTAAAAATATTTTAATTTTAATTATTTAATTTTTATTATACATTAATTTTTATATGTTCTATAATGTATAATTATATGATATTATTAAAATATTTTACAAAGTAGAACATATACGAAAGTAATCAAAGGATTATTTTAATTTTGGATTTCTTGAAGGGTCTTTGATTGGGTGCAATTCGTGGGTTTTTTTACTTTCATTATAATAAACTTTATAATTTTTTGTCTTAATAAAATCTATTAATTCTTGTTTTTTCAATTTACTATATCCCCTTAAACTAAATCTAGTTTGATATTTTCTAACCAATTCAACTAATCTTTTTTTAGTAATAATCATTTATATATTATATCATTATTTTTAATTTTATTACTTTTTTTAATTAAAGATATTTTCTTCAGCAAATTGAGCCATAAACTCGCGTAATACTTCTATCATCATGCATATAGTGGGCTCGTGTTCGCCCTGTGATTGATAAACATTATCTAAAATTCTAATGTATCCATAACAAGAAATTAATTCTTTTTTTAGGTGTAATAATTCATCATCTTTATATTTAATTTTTAATGCCATATCATTATATCTTTTTTGCGCATCCGCTGCTAATTCTAAATAATCATTTTCAGTAGTCATTATATATACTAATATATTAATATATATAATCAAATTTTAAATATAACGGATTAAAAAGAACCGACACTCGCGCCCCTATCCACAGAACTATCGCTAGAAGGTAGTGCCATAGAGTATTTTTGAATCATGGCAGTAGGTGCATCTAGGGGTGCTGGTGGGGCTGGTGCTGGTGCGTTGTGGGGGTGGTGAAATAAATGATAAATACCATCACCTATAGCAACTAACCCACCTACGGCCAGGGCCACCTCGCCTACAATTGGAACTGCCCCTAAAATAGCATCACCTGTAGCAATACCTGTCAATAATTCACCACCTTCTGCCCCTGCTTCTGCCCCTGTTTCTGCGGCTGAAGCAGTATCTCCGCCCGACCTTGAAAAGAAATTTTTAACACTATTAAACCCTTGTCTAATATTCTGGCCTCGTTCTGCTAGATTTTCACCAATTCTACTACCTAAATTACTTAAAAATGATTCACTATCGCCAACATTAGCACCCACTACTGTTCTGCCTAATGTTCTACCAGTTTGTTGCCCTATTAATCCGCTGGTGGCATCTAAATCGTCAAAATTTTCGGCAGTATTTGCTATTTCATTTTCACCAGTTGCCTCGCCAGGTGGTCTATCACCTTCTATAGTTCTTGTTCTAAATGTATCCGTGGCATTTTCTTCAGGCTGTATATCTATTTGGGGTGCTCGTTCTACTGTGGGGGCATTAGATTCGGCCATATCAGCAGTAGTGTTTATTTCAGGCCCACCACTATCAGGCTCGTCCCCATCCTCTGCGTCCCTGCCATCTTCTCTATCGTCTTCTTCCTCAGGGGCATTTCTTTTTTGAATTGCGGCCTTTCTTTCTTGAACGCTATCATATAAATTTTTTACTTTTTTATATCCACTATATACACCATGTGCCCCTAATAATGATGCCAATTCATCTCCACCCCCCTTACTGACAGCATCCCATTTTTCCGTATATCCTTCTAATTTTTGAGAAAATGCCGAGGCCAATCCTTCTGCCTCTCCTTGATATGCTTCTGCCTGGTCGCTTTTCATTTCAATTAATCTATTGCGTAAATTTTCAACATTATCGGCATACATTTGTCCGCTCATTATATATAATAATAATAAGATAATTAAAAAATTCTTTTTGATACTTTTATTACTTCGTTAATTAAAAATAATTACTATATACCCCATATTCATTTTGTGATTTATTTAAAATATCTAAATTAGATTGAGGCACAGTTTTTCTTGTGGGTGGTTCTGTTTGTTGTTTTAATGCTTGAAACTTTTTAAAATATTTTTCTTCTAATTTTGCTTCTTTCAATTCTTCTTCCGCTTTTTTAATTGCTTCTTTCTCGTTATGCAATTTCATTAAATTAGCGTATCTATCCATATTTTCCATGAACTCATTAAAATTATTTTCTAATGGTGGCGGCCCGATATCCACCTGTTTTTCATAAACTTCTGCTACTACTTTTTTTTCTTTTTCTTTTTTTTGTTCTAGTTCATTTTGTTCGGCCTGCTCTTGTTGTTTTTTAATTTCTAATTTTCTTTCTTTCGCGAGTTTCCGTGCATTAGCGAGATGTGCTTTTTGTTTTTCACTAACTGCACGCTTTGCTTTTTTGGGTTCTACTTTGTTAAATTGAGTTAATGGCGGGGCTCTAATAAATGGGTCTGCTGTTAAATCTTCGTTGCTTTCGGTCGGCATGTCTTCTTGCGAAACAATTTCCAAATCTTCGGCCATTTCTATTTCAGGTAATCGGTTCATTTCAATATATCTTATATACAGAAAATAAATTAGAATAAAATTAAATAATTTTCTATATTTTTCTAAAAAAAATCTATTAATCGTTTTATAATAAAATGGGTTTGTTCTACTTTGTAAAAATATTTTTCTATATACATATAAAAGCGCAAAGTAGAACAAACACATTTTACTATAAAATGATTAAAATATTATTCTTCGTCGTCTTCGCTCAAGAACCCATCAAAATCAGTATTAACTGCTGCGGCCTGTAGCATCATGGGTGCCTCGTAAATAAGATTAGTAAAATTTTGGTATGCCCTTGCTGGTTTGCCATACAAATCTAAATATAAGAAGGCATACGGCTTTGATGTTGCCTCTTGAAGTAATGACTTAAATTTATTCATATCGCCGAACCGCGCTCCCAATTCCTCCGCCATTTTTTCAACTTCCCTATTATTTGCGTTTTGAGAAATGATAGCATAATTAATAGATTGTCTAACTATATTTGGCACCGCCTTATATAATTGAGTTGAATAATACAATAACTTTATATTATGATGCCTATATGAGCTCGCGATTTTAAATAGTAATGAATTTTTTTTTAAATTTGGCATCGCAATAAAATCATCAAAAACAATAGCAATATTTGGTCTTTGTGCCTTTGGTATTTGGTCTTGGTAATCTATTATATTTTGTAAATGGGCATCACTATATTCACTAAAAATAGTGTCGCCGTACTGGTCTAATAAAAATCTGGCAGTAGCATCTCCGTTAGTAATCGTGCTACTATATATATATACGGCATCTAACTTACCCATTAAAAAATTAGGATTTTGAAAATAATTACAAATTCGTGTAGTTTTGCCCTGTCTTGGCGAGGCAATATCTAAAACACAGGCCCCACCATTAACATCAAAGAAATTTTTATGATGCGTTATTTTTTTTTCTACTGCGGGTTGTTTAATTGGTAATATTGTTAAATCTTCATTCATACTAATATATATATATTACTTATATATATTAATCAATAAAAATTAAACATTTTTCTTCGGTTTTAATGCCTTTATCATATTTAAATTTGGTTTTAATTCGTCTAAATAACTTTGTTCTATACATCGTAAATTATATTTATTATATGCATCTTTACAAGTTTCTAATATTGATATATGTTTTCTAATATCTGTTATATCGTTTTCAATCATGTATCTATATAATTTTGTTTTATTATGTCTAGTTTGTTTAAAATGTTGATTGTGAGCCCACATTCTCATAGATAAATCTTTTGTTGAACCTACATATTTATTGCCGTTGTGATTAAATAAATATATTGTTTGATTTGTCATTATATATAATAGTAAGATAATAAATTTGAGATAAAATTATTTCTCATCGGCATACGCTTCTTTACCTTTACCTTTGCCAGTTTTTTTCATATCTCCTTTTTTGGTTGAAAAATCTTTAGTGTCGGCCTTACCTTTTTTGACTCTACTGACATTAACGGCGCCCTTTGTCCCCTTTTTTTTTCTATATTCTACTGCTGCGGCCTTCATAACTTCTTTGCCCGTTAATTTAGTTGATTTACGAAACTTCGCGAGAAAATCTAACCATTCACTTGCCATTTTTATATATAATAAAGATTATATTTTAATTTTTATTATTTATTTTATGGGTAGTTTAATTATTTACTTTTTCTTGTAATTGGTTTATCATAACTTTCATCGCCGGGCTCTTCTTTCTTTTTTTCCTTTTTAAATTGTTCTATAACTAAGCATTTATTTAAACATTTTAAAACTGCATTCTTGCTATATATATTCATTAGGTGCCTAATCTGCCTACAATCGGCACAAACATTTTGCCCAAAAACCCATTCACTTTCACATAAGGCACAACTAAACATTTTATATATTATAACTACTTATTTTTTTTTTGATTCTTTTTTTAATATTTTATTACCCCTAACAATCGGCTCCTCGCCTCTAAATTTCATCATAACTTTTGCCGCATTAATTGCTGCTGTTTTTGTTTTAAAATGTTTGCCTTTTACTATGGTGCCTGTTTTCAATCTTTTAAGCATAAAATGGGGGTATTCTTCATTATCATGTCCTTTTTTAAAATGTATAACTTCAAACGGCATTATATAATAATGTATTATTTTTTTTTAATTAATAAATCTTTATCTATCTTCGCCGCCTTACCACCCATAACGGCACTATATACTCGGGCGATGCCCCATTGAGTTGCACTTTTTACTTGTGGCCGTACTGATTGCGGATTAGTTTTATATGCCCCCTCGCCTTTTTTAACAATCCTTTTTAATCCTTTTAATTGATAGCCAGATAATTTACTAATTTCTTCTAAACTATGTGATTTTGATTTAGGTTGATTATATTTTTTATTAAATTTTTCTTTATATGTTGCCATTATAATATATATATAATATAATATGGATTCAAAACAATTATATAAACCCTTTAAAAGTAAAGCGAAAAATAAAAAATATTCGGTATATGTCATAAAAAATAATAAAAAAAGATTAATACATTTTGGTGATAATAGATACGGCCAATTTAAAGATAAATTGGGCGAGTATAAAAAATTAGACCACGGCGACCCAAAAAGAAAAAAAGCATATTACGACAGGCACGGCCAAACAAAAGATAAAAATAGTGCCAGATATTGGTCGCATAAAATATTATGGTGAATTATTTTTTTGAATATTTGCCTTGCATTTCTACACTATGCCCCATTTTCTTCGCATCTTTGCTCTTTTCGTCATTATGATTAGGATATTTTTCAGTTATAAATATATGTCGCAACATATTAACACTAATATTTTTACCAGTTGGGGCAAATGTTTTTTTTATTTCTTTACCCAATCCATTCGCAGAAAGTGGTTCGCCTTTAGAATTTAATAATAATGAATCCGTTTTATTATACTTCAACCAAATATTAATAACTGAATTTAATTTTTTACCTACTTTAATATCATTCTGGCCATATTTCCCACTTGTTTTATATTCATTAAAAGAAAAACTTTTATTATTTCTTGAACTAATAACTAAATAATTATTTTCCTTTTTTTCTTCAGCATCTAATTTTTCGTATTCGTCTTTTTTAATAATTTCCATCGGTGCATAATCTAATCTTGTCGGTGGGTTTTCTTCATTCAAAAATAAATTAGCAATTACCCATTTTTGCATCAGCGCCATACCCTTTTTTGATAATTCATCTTTTTTTAATAATTCTCTTTCTTTTATATCACTCAAATATGAATTCATAACTTTTTTTAATTCTTTCATAGATACCCAGTTATTTTTTTGGGTTTCACTTTTTTCACCGTTATCATAATCTTCAACAAATTTTTTATTTACTTCTTCTAAAACTTCACGATATTTTTTTATTAAATCATCATATTTATTTTTTTTATTTTGTGAATCTAAAGAAACGATTATAGCAGCGATATAATTTTTTTGAGTTGCAACTTTTAAATTTTCTAAAAAATCTTTAACTTTATCAACATCTTTTAAAAAATCTAAATTTTTATAATCCCCTTTTTCTAATCCTTGATGTAATTTTTTAATACTTATAATATATGCATTCAAAGAATTAGATTTAATATTCCTTTTTTCGTCAATATCATTTTTTAAAGTATCCATTTATATATATATATATAAAATAGATTAAAAGTTTAAATATTTATTCTAAAAAAATATTTAAAATTTATTAAAAAAATGTTCTACTTTGTAAAAATATTTTTTTAATTATATATAAATTTACAAAGTAGAACATTTATTAACGTGTAAAAAAAAAAATGAATATATAAATATTTACAATTTCAAAATATTCATCATCAAATCTTTTAATTCTGTTTCTGTAAAATTCTTATTTTTAATATAATTAATACAATCTAATAATTTATTTTCTTCAACAATTTCAATTTTTTCAATTTTTTCAATTTCTTCAATTTTTTCAATTTCTTCAACAATTTCAATTTTTTTAATCACAGATTCACCTTTTGGTTTATCATTAGTTAAAATCTGTTTTTTATTTATTTTTCTTTCAATTTTATTTTCATCAACACATAATATTAATTTATAATCTGTTTTAATTTTTTTTGATAATATCAACTCATTATCTTTAAAACCTTTATAATTTACTTGATGATGATTAACTTTACCAAATTTATTACTTTGTTTTGCAACATCTCCATGAAAATATAATAATTGTTCTAATTTCTTTTGTAATCCATCACCTTTATAAATACTATCAGTATTACCACCCTTACAACTATTTGTAGTCATTTTACAACACAATAAATTATTAAATAATACTGTTGGTAATCCTTCTTTTAAAACACGCAAACTTAAATCAGTATCTTCGTTGTAAGACCCTCTCCACCGATTAGACCAATTACACTTTTTTATAACTTTTATTTTTTTATTAGTTTTTTCACAATCTAAAAATCGTGTATTTAATCTTTTATCTAAATCATTTTGGATTAATATACATGAATAAATTCTAGTGTTTGGGGTGCATAATCCTCGTCTTCGTGAAATTTCTGGAAACATAGATGTATAGTTCATACCACATAAATATAAATTTTCAAATTGGTCTGCATAATTTTCAATAATTTGAAAAATTACACCACTATTGAAGGGTATTCTTGCATTTAGATGCGTTCTACAAAACCCATCTATATTATCATCTAAACACCAATGCCTTTTATGTCCTAACTTGCTTGAATGCTCCCAAATAAAATTACGAACAGGTATAGAACCACCATCAGTCCATTCATCACATTTATGGGTTAATCTTTCTTTATCTTTTTTTGAAAATTTTAAAATCCGTTTTTTATCTACACCGTGTTGTATATATTTATCTATTTCATCTTCTTCAACGACTAAATAATAGTCAATTTCCATTTTTTCTAATGCTCGTTGTGTATAACGTTTTTCCCATCTACCCTTAGAAATAATATAAATTGGATATTTTGAATTTTCACTATTTTCTGCATCGTCTTCACATTCCCAAATATCATTATGTTCCTTCAAAGTTGGTCTTTTTGGATACCACAAACTTTTTTTAATATCACCTACAAAATAATCATCATTATTTTTATATCCTAATTTATTATTAAAGTCTTGTTTATCTTCACTACTTGCAAAAACCAAATCTAATACATACCATTTATCATCAACAAAATCATAATCACAACCATTATAATAAGGTGTATTATATCTTTCTTTTTTTTCTAAAGGTATTTCACCTTTTTTTTTATATAATTTTGAATCCAATCCAATTTTTTTAAAAAATTCTTCAAAATCTATATCATTTATTAATCTAATTTTAATTGATTGGATTTTTTTAATATCTACATTATTTTTATTAAAAATAATTTTTGTCAATTGTTTAGTAGAAGTCATTTTCTTATTTGTATTACTCATTTTATCTTTAAGTGTATATTATATAGATATATTTAAATTTTACAAATCAAATTTTTTTTTAATATATAAATTAATTGCAATTTTTTTAAAAAGATTTTTTTTTTATTTAACTAATTTATATCGTACTTTGTTCTACTTTGTATAATTATATGATATTATTAAAAAAAACTACAAATTAGAACAATTAAAAAAAAATTTGATTTGAAAAATTTAAATATATCTATATAATATACACTTAAAGATAAAATGAATAATACAGAATATAACAAAATGAATTATACAACCTTTTTTCAAAAATGTAAAACTTGTGATAGAAACACCTTATTAGAAGTATGTGTAAAATGTTTATCAAAAGATTCAAATTTAGAAATTATTGAAGATAAAAAAAGTGAATTAGAAACCCCAAAAATATCTTGTAATATTAAAAGTATAATGGATATTCATAAATTAAAAGTTATAAAAAATTCAAAAAATCCATCTTTTAAAGATTTAGGTTCATCTAAACCAAAAAATAAACGATATACATGGGATTTAACAAGTGAAATAATTAACGAAAATTTTTTAAAAAAAAATAATTGGGGTATAATTTGCAATAAAAAATCAGGTGTATTTGGTGTTGATTTGGATATGTATAAGTGGAGTGAAAAAGATGGTTGTCATAAATCAAAAGAATTTCACGAAAAATTTGGAATGGATTTTGTTAAACAATTTAACACATATACACAAAAAACACCATCAGGGGGAATTCATTTAATTTTTGAATATGATAAAGATTTAGACCAAACTGAATCAAAAAAAGATAGTAAATTTGGTAAAGGTATTGACATAAGAAACGGTCATAATGAAAATATTTTAGGGGGTGGATATTTGGTGGGTGCTGGTAGTGTTTTTAAGGATAAAAATGGGAATGTTGGTAAATATGAAATTTTGCACGATAGTGATATTAAACCAATACCCCAAAAATTAAAAACATGGTTATTAGAAAATATATATACCGCTCAGGAAAATATAGACGGTATAAATAAAAAAATTAAAAAAGATAAAGTGTTAGATATGGAAAATCAAATCTTTAAAAATGTTTATTCTTATTATATTGATGATAAACAATTTGAAAAAGAAGTAATAAAAAAATTACCTAAATCCTGTTTTACGGAATATAATGATTGGTTAAAATTTACAAGTGGGTGTAAAATGTTAAATTTTAATAAATTATGGGATAATTATAGTGAAAAACTTGGTGGTAATACTTATAATAAAAATAATAATTTGATAATTTGGAATTCAATAAAATTAGATGATAAAGAAAATTTTTATATTGAATATCTATTTAAACTTTCAAATAATTATAATTATTTAGATTTTATTAAATATAAACAAATACCAAAAAATAATACAAAACCTAAAAAAATAATTAATAGACCTAAATTAAGTGTCATGATTGATGAAAGTTTAAATACAGATAAACCATTAGAATTAAATTTAGATACTTCACAAAAAGGATATATTTTAAAAAGTGATACTGGAACAGGTAAAACAACATTAATGAAAAAAGAATTACAAATGAGCGGTCAAAAATTTTTATCTATTGTAAGTCGTATCTCATTAGGAAAAGAACAATATCATAGTTTTAATCAACATGGAATAGATTGTCATTTTTATGCAAATCACTGGGCGAATAGTGGAGATAGTATCATAACTACTATTGATTCTATAAAAGGATGTAATAGATTAATGGGAGATATAGGAGAATACACTATATTTATTGATGAGTTTAATAGTGTTCTTGAGTATATATTTCAAGCGGATACTTGTTTAAATAAATCACGTTCTACAATTTGGAAATATTTAATATTTGTTTTACAAAACTGTAAAAATTTTGTTTGTGTAGATGCTGATATTAGTGATTTATGTTTTAAATTTTTAGAATATATTGATAGACCTTATGACTATATATTTAATAAATTTAAACATAATAAGGGGGTAAATGCTGAAGAAATATATAGTTTAGAAAAATTTATAGAAAAAATTAATAAAGAAGATAAATATTTAGTTGCATGTGATTCTAAAAAATCCGCTGAATATATATATTTACAGACTGGAAAAAACGCAAAATTATTAACTTCTAAAACTGATAAATTAGATGATAAAACTTTAGATGATTATGATAAAATCATTTTCTCACCTGCAATTATTTATGGATTAGATAGTAATATTAGAAGGAAAGTTTTTTGTTATCATAAAGAATTCACTATCTCACCTACAAACATGATTCAGCAAATATCAAGATGTAGAGATATAATTAAATTATATTTCTGTTTTCAAAAGAAAAAATTTAATAAATGTTCTTATACTGATTTTAATGAATGTAAAAAAGACCTAATATTACGTGGTGAATTTTCAAAAACCGAATTTAATCCGTTAGAAAAATGTGAAATAGAAAGACAAGAACTATTTAATAATTTATATACTGATTATCTTTATAAAAATGATTGTTATAACACTAATAAATATTGTCATTTTAAAAAATTATTAATTGATAGAGGTTTTAAAATTTTAACTGATAATAGTAAAACAACAAAATTAGACAAAGATAAAATAAATGAAGAAATTTTTAATTGGAAAATGGAAACGTTTGATATTGAAGATAAACAATTACAGGATTTTAATGACAAATATTTGAAATTAGAAAATCATCAATTATTAGAAATAAAAGACTTATTTATTAAAGATGAATTAATGGATACCGTTTTTAAATTAAAAAATTATTTTGAATATGGGGTAAAAAATAATCCATCATTTGATTCTAAAAAAGAATATGAATCTATAAAAGATGATTTACGATATAAGGATATTACCCACGAGCAATTACCTAATAAATATGATATGGATATGACTTATGAAAATTTAAGTAATACTGAAGAAATGAAACTCAAAAAGATAAATACAACACAATATAAATTTTATATGATTGATAAATTAAAAGTATTATGTGATTATAAAGAAATTAATAATACTATTACCGCAAATAAATTAATAAATGATAAAGAAAAAAAATCTTTTATACATGCATATAAATTCGTATTCGGTCATCGCGGTAAAACAGACCCCAAATTGAATAATAATTATGATTGTGAAAAAATGATTAGTAATATGTTAAAAAAGACATTTTCAAAAGAGATTATGAAAAAACCTTTGAAAATTAGGGATGGAAATAAAACCAAATACGAACATACGATAAATTACGATTGTAATGGTATGATTATTAGTAAAAAAATAGTTGAATTTCAAAAACATAATAAATTAGAAAATGAAAAGAAAAGGATAAATAATCAAATTGACGAATTAGACTTTATTGATGATTTGGATTAATATCCAATTTCTTTTATTGTTGGTAATTCATTATTTAAGTTTGGACTTCTAAAACTCGTACTGCCT
>Ga0209634_1002073_pt1 | contig 14230 bp, 10 predicted proteins | sample LinPmetageLP40_FD_184043 | JGI IMG/M metagenome (GOLD analysis project Ga0209634, IMG submission 184043) | Marine viral communities from the Pacific Ocean - LP-40 (SPAdes) (version 2) | ecosystem: Environmental > Aquatic > Marine > Oceanic | place: Pacific Ocean | collected 2010-08-26
CGATTATTGGCTGCCTGTGTAGCACGATTATTGGCTGCTCTAGTCGCAGAAGGATTAGTTGCTGCCTGTGTAACAATAGTATCATTTCCAAAATTTACTCCTTGAGTGCTGGAACCGACGATATTTCCATTAGTATGTAAATTGACATTATTAATATTATTATCACCTAATGATCTAAATGTATGTGGAATAGTTGCATTAGGATTCATATTTAAATTTGCCTGAAAGCTACGATTTGTATCATTTAACATGTTATTACTTACTCCTAAAACAGATGGTGTTGGAATTGAAGTTGTTGTATTTATAGTAGCACCAGTTGTAATATTAGGATGGATAAGAGTTGATGCGGTTGTTATAGAAGCATGAGTAGGTGTATTATTATCATTTCCTACTGGTAATTTTTGTAACATATCCTTAACACCACTTAAATTATTTGGATCAACATCCTCACCATAAAGCTTACCTTCTAAAGAATTAACGCGCTTTTGTAAAAATTGTACTTGTTCTTCTGGTGTATAGACAATAGTAGAATTCATATATTCATCATAAAAATATGGATTACCATTTGTATTTTTTAAAAAGTGTCTAACACGATCTTCGCCAAATTTTATACTTTCATCTTTATAAAGACTTTTCGCATGTTTGAATCCTTTAAAATCGTATTCATACATTACTGGTTCACCATTTTTATTGGTTGTTTCCATAATATATTTTTTATCCTTATAATTAGCATTAATCAATGATAATCTTTTTTGAGTAGCTCCAAGAGGAGCCATATTATTATACATATTATTTATTTCATCTGTATTATTATTTGAAACACCTACTATATGATCCCCGACTTCTCGGTTTGAAACAATAAGTGTTACTTTATTTGAATTTTCGTCAACAAGAATATCAACTACATTATCTAAACTTACATAATATGGATGTCCTTGGATTACTCTAGTAATATAGTCTGATAACACTGTATCATCCATATCAGATACATTCATATCAAAGTTTAAATCTATTTTAAATAATGCTTCGTAATCATTTAACGGCGCCATATAAATATTCTGATTTGAACCATTAGAAGCAGGATTTGTTGCTGTCATTATTATATTATAATAAAATATTTTTTTATAAATAATTACTCTAATTCAACCATACAACTAGGACATTTTTTGCTAGTTTTTAACCATTCTGTTAAACAGCCATCACAAAATAAGTGACCACATTTAGTTTTTCTTGACAATAAACATTCGTTACAACAAATAGGACATTCTACTTTTTCAAATGACATTTCTGATATTTTATCGATATCTGAAACACCAACTTCTACATCTTGTAAATTAGAAAGTTCTTCATAATTTTCAAAGTCTAATGAAGAATTAAATGAATATAAATCTGTATTAATTTGATTGTTTCCTATATTTACTGGAATATTTTGTAAATTAATGTTATTTAAATTAATTAAACTATCAAGAATATTAATTATATTTTCGCCCCCCACAATATTAGATTGATTATTTGGATTAACATTAACAAAAAACTGTCGTGACCCTAATATGTTTTCTTGATCAGAAAAAAGATTTGGTAATTGATTTGGATTTTCTGAAGGAATATCTTCTTCGGTATTATCATTTTGAGAATTGTCTTGATCTATATCAGAATCTGATATATTTCTATCATATACTATTTCTACATCATCTTGTGATGAAGTAATATTACTATCATAAACAGTGCTTAAATTATTTTGATTTACAGATGGTATATCTATTTGATTATCTTCAATCGAATCTGTATTATTGCTTTCTGCTATATTCTGATTTTGATCTTGTGATAACAAAGAACTAGGATCAGCTTGCGAGGTATTTGTAATATTATCTCCTATAAACATTCTAAATAAAGTCCGAGCTATTGGATCATTTTGTATCTGTCTAGTAACATTATCCAATTCATGAGTGCCTTGGTTTAAATTTAAAGGGAAATTTATTCTGCTACAATCTGATACATGAGATTCATAATCTTCTACACTTATAAGTTCATCACATAATTCACATGGTATTAAATTCATGTAATCCTCATTACTAAAGGCATAAGAACAAACTAAATTGTGGTTATCTATTTCATCTTCGGAAAAGAATTTACCACATTTATTACACTTTTTCATATCATTCATATCATCCATATAACAAATACAGAAAAAAAGCTTTATATACAAAGCTAGTTAAAATTTTTTTTTATTTTTATTATGACTATATAATGGATAATATAAAAATTATTGATATCGACTTTGGTAAATCTAAAAGTACATCTAATAAAAAAAAAATGTCTAAAAAACAACTGTATAAGCAAATATTATCTTCATCAGATCGTGTAAAAGACATTATCAATAAAAAGAAAAAAACAAGACGTGTTGACTATCTTGAACATGTGCCTCAACAGCATAAGCCAGTACCTCAACAGCCTAATCTGATACCTCAACAGCCTAAACCAGTGCCTCAACAACCTAAACAAATACCTCGACAGCATAAGCCAGTGCCTCAACAACCTAAACCAGTGCCTCAACAACCTAAACCGATACCTCAACAACCTAAACCGATACCTCAACAACCTAAACCAATACCTCAACAATCAATCCAGGTTAATTCTAAGTCAAATAAAATATTATTTCCGATTAAACATAAAAACATTAGATCTTTACCCAAAAAGAAAACTCCTACAAAAAAAAGAACTCCAAAAAAAGATATAAATAATTCGAATACAATTCCTATATACTTTAAAAACAATTTTCAAGCTAAACCTAAAAAAAGTAATCCTAAAATGTTATCTAAAAAAAAATTATTAGAACTTATTTCAATTATGTATGGGTTAAATAATATTGATGAAACTGTAAAATTACATAAAATTATTAGAAAATTAAATAAAATCCAAACAAATCAGATTCTTTTTGCTCTTAGATTAATAAATAAAAATTCATCGGCACCTACAAGTATGCTTAAAAATACACTATTTAATTATATAACAGGACAAATAAAGATTATTAGATCATAAATATTTAATAAATTTTTTTGATCTATATAGTCTAAATTTTAGTTTTGACAGTCTTCTATTTTTTCTGAGACTCTTTCTTTTTTTTGTTTTTCTTGTTTTACTTGAAAAGGAAAACTGTTTAACCATTATAATTATTAAATAAATATAATGACAATCTAAATATTAAATTTTGATTCAGATACATAAATAGCAGTAATCAATTTATTTAAATTTAACCAACGAACACCCTTGATCTACCCCACTATAGTATCATAATTTACAACAACCAAAATTAATTACTAAATTTCATATTTCCTATACCATTAGTTATTGTGAGTATATTGTAGCTGATTATATAAACATATGCCTTATGAGAATAAAATGTAAATCCTTCTATTATATCTTGGGATAAGTAAAGTTTTGTGTTATTTATACTTGAAAAGTTACAGCTTCCTGATGGTTGATATTCATATGGTTTTAAACTAAATGAATATATATATATACCATCATCTGGTTTAATATCAAAATGTTGGTATATTTGCTGATTTTTGAAATAATCAGCCGTTTTATTAACTCTGTTAGTTCCATCAAATTCTAATCTTACCTTAGTTAAAATATGTTTTTTAAATGAACTAGGTTTGTAAAAGTTACGATGAGTAGATTCATTTTCATCATAAAATAGTTTTGATGACCCTTCAAAATTATATTTATCTATCTGATTTGAATATTGGTGAGAATCAGGAGGTATATTTGGATATATCCAGTTGGTATAATTATTCCACTCATTGACCTTTGACATATCATCTCTTTTTATTACCCATGCTAGATGAGACACCGGATTAAATGCAGCACTCAATTTAACTTCAGTTTCCTCTTTTGTTGAACTAATAATTACACCTGTAGGTTCGGTTATTCTTGTTTGTTTAATTAGGTAGTCATGATCATTCACTGCAAATCGTCTACGTTCTTCATCATCCAAAAATATATATTCTCCTTCTAATTTCGGTGAGATATTAAAATTATAATTAGTTGTAAAATTACTCATATTATATCGTGATGTATCTGATGGTTTTATTCGTTTACTAATACTATTTACATTATTAGATTCAACATCTTTTATTGTATATAGATCTCTAAAAGCTTTCATTTCAATTTCAAAGCTAACTTTACTATACTGTAGAGCTATTAAAGGTAATGCCAGTCCAACATCATTACAAAACCAAAAATTTAATGGGACTCTGATAGTTCTTGATTTAATTGATGGGTACGTTGCATTCGTTTTTTGAGAATAATTAATAATATTAGCAGTATCCATATTACTCCATCTAGAAGAGACCTCTGAATTTGTATCACCGCTAGTAATACTTGGATAAGTAGTATTATTACCAGTGCCATTAGCAGGATCATATAAATCCGCAATATTTCCCACCATTTCATCTAATAATTCCTTTTTTTCATCATTCATGGTTAATTCTTTCCATATATAGTAGTAATCACTATATGTTCTATCAATTTCCTGATCGCTTATTTTTATGCTGATATAATTAAAAATATTAATACCTATATTTTTTATCCATTGAAATTCATAGTTATAGTAATTGCTATCTGAACTTTGATAATGACCAGAATAAATATCAGGTAAATTAAATGTCAAGTAAACATTTTTAAGTAAATCACCATTTCTAGGAACGTTAGCTTGCATAATAACCGATTCATTAAAATCTAAAGTTTGTCTAGTTAGTGGGTCAAATTCAATATTTTCCATAGAGAAGCGCGTGTGTTTTCTATATACAACTTTAAAAAAGGTGATCTGAGGATCAAAATCTAAAAAGTTATTTTCGGCATTTCTATTAAGTTTTAGTTGATATAAGGCACCCGCAGTCATATTAAAATTATACGGTATTTTATTTTTAAATATTATTCGGCATTAAACAATAAATTTATATTTTATATATATATATGTTATATTGGAGCAATAAAGGAAAATACCAGAAAGCTTACGATTTTTTATGGAAAAAATTAATACCACGTTCTGGTAAGGCTAAAAATTCACTAGGTGAAGTGTTACGTTTAGTAAGTAGAGTTTATTATAGATATTACAATGACGGAGATAGTTATTATAATTGTATAGAAGAAGGTATGGTTCCTGATTTTAACAAAAAAGTATATCCATTTGATAAAGATTATCATGAACTTGGGATGACTTTAGATGATTTATTATCAGGTAGTGAATACGATAAAGCATCAGATCTTGTATTAGTTCATATTATGTTAAGTTTAAGCAGTGAATCTAATATTTATAATCCTAATTCAAATCGCCTTGTTCCGATTGATTCAGCTGTTGGTAGAGATGCGTTGAAATTATTAGATTTAAATACTGTATTTATTAACTTTTGTGGTAAAAATGAAGAATGGTTACCAATTTCTTTGAGAAAAGAAGGAGTAAAGATTTCAAAGACATTATCTGAAGAAACAAGAAAAGAATTAAAATGCGATACTATTAAAGAATTTTATCATGAGCCGAAATCTAGATATGCGAATAAATCTGTTAAAGTAACTCTATCGCAAGATAATTCTATTTTAAGCAAAAAATTTAGTAATATTGAAAAACAGCATAAAAAATCAGTAAAGGAATATGAAAAAGAAGCTAAAAAACGTAAAAAAACTCGAGAACAATATGAAAAGAAGAAATCAAAAAGCCGTATAAAAAACTTTGTAGATACAAAAGCTTTCTATGAATATTTAAGTGATCTTACAGTGAATAAAAGATTAGATTCTGTTAAAAATTCACTTAAATCTAAGGCTACAAAAAGCGTGTTAGTTAAGATGTTATTAATAACTTTAATCAATTATAAGGAAAAGAAAGTTACTTTAAAAACACAACGTGAAAATAAAAAACAAGTTATGGAAAAACTTACTAAAGGTTTAAATGAAGCTGGTAAAGAAGTTTTAAAGACCCTTGAATATTATGATTCTAAAAATACATTATATTCAATGGCTTTCACTTTAAATGAAAAACTCGATAAAAAATTAGATGATTTACTAGTTGAAATATTAGGAAGTTCTGAAGCAGTAGATGATTTATATAACAAATGTAAATAGTATTAATCGAATTTATAGTAATCTATACGGTTGATTTCATTTATTATTTTTAAATTTGAAATATTTTTTCAAATAATTACTTTAATAATTTTAAAGATGTTTCTTCTAAATAATCAACAGCAAAAGGCTTTAGAGGCATTAGATAGATTTATCCTATCTAAACGAGAAAAGGTATTTGTTTTAGAAGGATTTGCTGGCACAGGTAAAACTACAGTTATTACTACTCTCATTTCTTCTCGTAAATTTTTTAGTAAAGATATTGTCATGGCGGCAACTACAAATAAAGCAGTATCTGTTCTACAAAATATGTTTGGTGCGACATATGAACATGTCGATTTTAAAACAATACATAAATTGTGTAAAATTAAAAGGCAGATCTCTAATAATGGTGATGTATTCTTTAATCTTAATGAAAATCCAGATGATCCAGCGAAAAAAAAGAACGTCTACTATTATGATATTATCATTATAGATGAATGTTCAATGATTTCTAAAAAAATTTTATCTATTCTATTATCTCTATCTAGTAAGATTAAAGGTAAAATTATATTTATAGGAGATAGCTATCAACTACCACCAGTTAATGAAACAATTAGTGATGTATTCAATCTAAAAGTAAATAAGGTTTCATTAAATCATATTGTTAGATGTTCCGATAATGTAGTTAAATTTTCGGAAAGTATTCGGAATAGTATAGATACAAATGCGAATATTTCTACTAAAGGATGTAAAGGTGATAATTTTAAAACCTATAAAAACAGTTCAAAATGGTTAGACCACTATATTGCTTCATTTAATGTAAGTAATAATGATGTATTACTAGCATATACAAATAACCGATGTAAAGAGATAAATAAATACATTAGAAAAAAAATTTATGGCGAACTTTGTTCGACTACATTTATTCAAAACGAAATTATTGTCTTCAATAATTTTTATAAAGAAACACCACTAAATTTGGTCACCAATTCTGAGAGTGTTGAAAGTGCGATATTGTCAATAGAACCAATAATGTCAAATCCATATTCAGATCAAAATACCAATGTGTTTTATACTTCTCAGAAGGGAATAATTATAGAAAGTAAACAAATTAAACTTCAGATGCCTAAATTTCCATTTGAATCACTATTCAATTTGAAAAAGAAATTAGATGTTAATTTTACAAATAAATCTTCGAAGCCTAAAAGAGAGTTAGATTGTCCTATTTGCTTTGAAAAAATAAGAGACGTTGATGTTGCTCAATTAAATTGTAGTCATGTATTTTGTCGAAAGTGTATCAAAATGTGGCTAGAGCAAAATGATCTATGTCCATACTGTAGAATAAAAGTTGAAAATAACAAAATCACATTTGATGATGATGAGATCCTATCTAAAATGATAAACGATTTTAAAGAACTTACAGACAATCAAGTTATAGATGTTTGGCAGATCAATGTGGCTTCTGGTAAGCAACAAGGGTGTATTTATGTGCCTATTTTAGAATTTCAGCGTCAATTTGAAAAGATACAATCCAAACTGAAAAATCTGATTCAATCTATCAAACGACATCTAGAAGCCAAAAAAACCGTAAAGGAACGAAAATTCTTTGTGATACGAAGACTGTGGGAATATTACTATTATAGTTATGTGGATTTATTTGCTGACATCAGCTATGGTTACTGTATCACAGTTCATAAATCACAGGGATCTACATTTGATGATGTGTATGTAGATTGTAATAATATTATGAAATTTAAAAACAATGATACTCTAAATTGCTTATACACAGCTGTTACACGGTCATCTAAAACCCTATATATGTTAGTTTAATTAGTTTAATTAGTTTAAAATGTATTAATCTATATTCAGTAATTCATCAGTTAATCAGTTAATCTTTATAATTAATTTAAAGCTTTACTTTTAATATGGATGGTGTAATTATAATTGATGATCATAGTGTGGGAGGAGCCTAAAAAATTTTTTATTTAATTTAAAAGTTTGGAAGAAAATAATTTATTATTACAAATGAATGTAGGTATATAAGCCACAAAATAAAATAAGAGTTAACTAAATGTATTACAATTACTCATAATATAAATGTTGAAATAGTCAATTGCCATCAAAATATAAAAGCAAACAAACTGACTACAATTTAATATTTTAATCCATAAAAATTTATAAAATATTCATAATTATATAGAAACTACAGACGAATCATTATCATATACTACACTTGAATCATCTATTTATTTAAATTATTTATAACTCTAAAACGAAATAATATAAAGGAACTAATATTTAATAGTTTATATGGGCAACTGTTTAAAAAGTATAACCGAATCAAGTTTGCTTGAACCATTGATGATTGCGGATCATCAACATTCTGAAGAAGATATTTTACAAAAGATAAATAAATTGGATAATGATTTAGAATATATAAAGGCTAATTTATTAACTCTTGAAACAAATACTTATAAAAATTTAGCATTAATATCTGAAGATTTAAACTATATTAATGAAAAAATAAATGAAAAATCAGGACAATTATCTCCTATATCTGAAAAAAACAATACTGAATCTGATAGTAATAAGATTGATAATAATCTAAAAATAGAAATTACAGAAGAATCAAAAAATGGTAATGACTTTTTTTTAAGCACTCAATCGATTAATTAATAGATCTAATAATATTGTAATCAAATTAATAGGTCAATCTAATAATATTGTAATAAAACAATAATAAATTTAAAAGTCATACCACCAATTATCATCGAGATATGGTGGCTTATCGCCTGTGTCACCACAAGCACCAGTAGAAGGACCTTTACGCACAATGTCTTCTACTTCAGTAAATTCAAGGGCTCGTCTATAATAGCGCATTCTACACATATAACCTTCAAAACCACCAAATAGATTAAGCCATAAATCGCCAAAATTTTGCTTTACCACACTAGTTAGTTCGTGTCGTTTTCTAAGATACCCATTAACATAAATATCTAAATATTTTCCTTTAAGAACAATAGCCATATGAACCCATCTTTTTAATGGAATATTATCGATATCAACGTATTCATTAATATTTTGAAGTGTATTCATATAAATTCTTACAGTATTTTTAGTATCATGTATAAAAACTCCAGGTGCCTTGTTTGGATTCGCAGATTTGTTTCCTTTATGGAACATATGTTTAAATTCACCATATTTGTATTCCATATTTTCTATAACAAACCAAAAACTATAAGTAAATTCGGCTCCTGCGTCTTGGTTATCTGATCTATAAAGAGTGATTGAATTTTCATTTTTTGGATCTTGTGTAATAACAAGTGAATTTTTCGCATTTTTACTTTGTTGAAGAATCCAAGGTGAATCGCTTTTACCTAATAACATATTCTTGATAAATCTAGATCCAAAATATATAAGTAATCCAACAACTAATACAATTACCACACCTATAGCAATCTCTTTGTATAAACTTGTGCTTTGACTTGAATTATTAGCAGAATTATTAGCTGAATTGTTTGTATTAAATGAATTGTTTGAATTAGAATTATTAGTTTTATTACCTTTATTATTCAATTTATTTCCCCGATTATTCGCTGGTTTGTTTGCCGCATTATTCGCGGGCTTATTTGCTCGGTTATTAACTGGCTTGTTTGCCGCATTATTTTTGGCTTTTGAGGCGTTATTAGCTTTATTATTCATTATAATAATAAAATAAAAAAAAAATTAGTTAAATAAAACTCTAAATTAAAGTGTTGGTCCAGCTTTATACATAGCCATAATTTTATCAACTCCTAATGAAACATTTGAATACTTCATATTTGATAAATATCCATTAAATCCTAAGCTTGGACAAATTAACAAATCACCAGTAGTAGCCAAAGGAGCTCCTTTAAGAATAGTGCTCTTTTTGAGTGCTCCATCAAAGAATACATCGAGTACATTGTTATGAAGAGCAACATTTACATTAACCCATCTTTGGAGAGGAAAATTTTCGATATCACAATAATCAATATCGAGAGCACCTGGCCCACATACAGGATCCGATTGACATGGATCCGCTCCATATACGGTATCTAATCCGATAATCACCCTAAATGTATTTACATTTTTAAGTAACCAAATACCTGGATTACAAGCAGTATTTTGATTTGTTGCGGCAGAATCAACACCCGCATTATTAAGTTCACCTGCTGGACGTTCCCCTTTGTAAATAATACATTTATCTTCGGATTTACGGACTCCATAATCATTGACATATACCCAAAAATTCATGTTATATTCGTTGCCTTGTGATGATTGTGGTATAGATCCATGAGAGATTCTTTTTTCAATCGAAGAATCATGGATATAAGGTATGAATTGTTTTGTATCGGCTGCTCCAGGTGTCTTCGCTTTCATATATTTATATATGAAATAACCTGCGACTGCTAAAATAATAAGTAAAAGGACAACTCCAACTATTACAAAGATCGAACTTTTATCTTTTAACTTACCCATCATCGATCCTTTATTATTTGCTTTGTTACCACGATTATTGGCTTTATTACCGCGATTATTGGCTTTATTACCTCTATTAGAATTATTTCCTAAATTAGAAGATATATTTCTGCTATTATTATTTGTTCTAAATGAATTGTTGGTAAAAGAATTTGTTGAAAAATTATTACCTGAGGCATTTCTGCCATTATTACCTCTATTTAAATTATTTCCTCTATTTCCGCTATTCGCATTATTAGCCATATTATATTATTATAATATAATTTTTTTACATTGTCGAAATTTTTTACATTGTTAAATTGTTTACCTTGTAAATTTTTACTTTGCTTAATTTTTTAAATTGTAAAAAATTTTAACCTAGTTAAATTTTTTTTATCTGATCTATTTTTCCTTTGATAATATTTTTTGAATCCAAATATTTTTGTTGTTCGTATGTATATAATGTGCCAGGCAAGGATCGTTTACGTTTATTATACAATTTCTCAACTTCGTTGATAGAAATAGCCCTATTATAATAATCAACTAAACCTAAATAACCATTGAAATTTTTATTGTAGCTTCCTAGCTTCATCATTTGCTGAGATTTCCATGGAGCAGTGTTTAATTTTTTCGCACTATGTAACTTTCCATCCATAAATAATTGAGTTATTCTTCCGTCAACAACTACACAAAGATGAACCCAACGTTGCATTGGAAAATATGGAAGTTCAAAGCTGTAAAATTCATTTACACCATCTGATGATTTGTAGGCTATTTCAACATCAACTTGACCTGATTCTAAAAAGTAAACAATATTAGGTGAACCGGCATTATCTAATATATATTTTTTCATACCTGGATCTTCTACCCAGGCTGTATTTCCATACAAATTGTTTAAATTAACAAAAGCTGACATTGTGTATCTTATAGAATCTTCCGATGGTTTCATATCATTAAAACCTATAACCTGTTGCCTTTCATCGATAAATAATTGGGTATCATTGTATAAGTATTTATGTGAATTATCGCGAGTGAGTAATACTATAATAACTATAATTAATACTAAAACAATTACACCAGCTATGATGTACTTTTTATTGTCGATTAAAAAATCTTTAAAATCATCAAATTGACTTGATTCTTCGTCCATTATATATATAAAATAAAAAATAAGTAGAAGAGTGTAGAATAATATTAGTTTCACAAATTTTATTTATTTTTATTTGATTTGCGTGATAATTTATTACGTGTATTTATTCTATTGCGTTTTCTGGATTGATTAAATCTTTTCATTTTTTTTTGTCTTCTTTTAGTATTGAATTTATTTTTATTTAATCTTCGGTTATTTCTTTTCGTTCTGGCACCACCACTAGCTTCTGTTGATGCTAAACCAATAAAATTTGGGGCCTTAGCTTCATCTTTGTATGTACATTCTAAATCGTCACACATTTGTTTTCTATAAATTGCTATAGGATCTTCATTTCCTTCAACTTTAGGATTCCCTTTACAAAATACTAATTCTTTTGAAGTTTTTGATGGAATTACATATCCTACGACGTCGGATTCACTTGAAGGTGATTGTTCATCTGTAGATTGGTCTTCCTCTGGTTTAATTCTATATTTTTTTTGGGCTGTTTGATACTCTAGTAGACCAATTAAAGCGTTATAATCAATATAAGTATCTTGGTCTTCTGAGCCATAACTTGTATTGTTTTCATTATTATTACAAAAATTTTGTTTATCAACTGGTAACTCTGAACCACATTGTGGTCCACGGTTTATATGAAGGTTTATTCTTGGTTCTGGTGTGAGTGATGCCGATACTGTTTCTTTCTCTTCCCAAATTAAGAACTCATAATCTGAAAAATTAGTTAATAGCATTTTTTTCATAAAATTGTTTATATTTTTAATGTTTGTTGTAATTATATAATAAATATTTGGTGTTTTTCTAAAAAATAGTGTATTTCCTGTCACTTTGTCTTCAAATTTAAAGTAATTTAACATACAATGTTTTATATCTGCCTTTTGTATAATTTTATCATCTTCTTGTTTTAAAACAATTTCACTACTAGTACAAAGTGATAAAGATGGATTATTATGAGCTGTTCCTGGAGTAAAATCTACTTTATCACAAAAAGATTGATTATTTTGTTCAGGATTTATATTATCATTGAATCTATCGGTGGAGGCTGTTGACGCAGTAACGTCAAGATCAATAGATATATTTTCAAATAAGTATAATTTAGTATTATCAAGTCTAAAAATTTTTTTTATTTTGTCATGTGTTTTATCATCAAAAATGTCTGTACTTTTCCGTGTTTCGCAATGTTCACTAGCAGACAACGAAGTCCCGCTTCGTCTTTTGACTTTATTTAATTCAAAAAGAAATATATATATATCTCCTAAACAATTAACACAAATAATATAAAGATTACAATTATTTGTTACCACTTTACTTATAAAATGTTTTGTTTTTTTATAATCAATACTTGCTGTACTTGATATACTTGATGTTGAACTCCATTTTCTTTCCTTTTTTCTTTCACCTGGTATATATCTTATAAACTTAGATGTCTTACCATCTATTACAAAATCAAATTGTTCGGAATCATAAAGTTCAAGTTTTTTCTTAGAATTTAAATCATTAATATTATAATTTTCTAATATTTTTTTGAGTTCTGAAGAAGCATTATTTACTGCTGTTTCAAAATCTGGTGAATGTAAAAAGTTGTGATTTCCTTTTCTTTTAATTATTTCCTTAATAGACAAATTTATTCTGCTCATAATTTGAAAAAATCTACTAATAATAGTTTTACTAATAAAATTTTTTAAAGATTGTGTAATATCTTCATCACTTATAATAGAAGTTTGAGAAAAAATATAAGATGGTTCTAATAAGTATTGTTCATTGTTTAAATTAAAACTTAATGTTGGAAAATTAAAACTTAATGTTGGATTAGCTATTTTAGCTTCTGGATTTAAATTTGTATATTTTTGTAATCTTAAATGTTGATTTGTTATTTCATCGTTATTTAAATCTTTCTCTAATAATTCTGAGCATAAGATATATATTACAAAAAAATCATTAGTATATTCTTTAGATATACACAGGTTAGATATATTATTTAACTCAGTTATCAATAAATCTAATAAATCTGTTGTATTTTTTGTATTTATTGTATTATTGTAACAATGATCTTCAATTACTGAAAATATTTTACTTAATTTTTTAAAATGTTGTAATAATTGTAAAATTAAATATTTAGTATTTTTGCTTATTTCGGTAAGATTATTTATATAATCAAAAAATATATCTATACCTTTATAATTTATATTATTTTGTACAAATGATATTTTCAACGTTCTTCTCACTTTTAAATATTCTAATATAGCATGATCAATATTTTGACTACCTGTTTCAGAACCACCTCTCTGTTTTTTAGAAAATAAATATTTAGATTTATTTTTGTTTCTTCGAGAACGCAACCGTTTATTTCGATTTTTTGATCTGTTATTATTATTTCTTTTTTTAGAAACAATTGCCATTAATATATAATCATAAAAAAAATAAATTAGCTAAAAAGTGTCTTAAATACACTACCTATGTCACCCTTTTCCAAAGACTTAGAAATACGTTTATTTTTTGGAAAAG
>Ga0209634_1002074_pt1 | contig 14225 bp, 13 predicted proteins | sample LinPmetageLP40_FD_184043 | JGI IMG/M metagenome (GOLD analysis project Ga0209634, IMG submission 184043) | Marine viral communities from the Pacific Ocean - LP-40 (SPAdes) (version 2) | ecosystem: Environmental > Aquatic > Marine > Oceanic | place: Pacific Ocean | collected 2010-08-26
ATGTTAATAAACTACCACTTTGTATAAACGAATAAATTATTATTATTTTTATTATAGTTTCCCAAATGGATATATTAAATAGTTCTGATAAATCCATTTTCCATAATCTTTTTTTATTCATCCATATTAAATGATATATAAGACCTTGACCAATAAACATTCCTGGAAATATACACATTGTAAATATTGACAGCAATGAAAATTTCCAATAATTTTTATTAGATATATTGGTGGATTTTCTAATAAATGGTTTAAAATGTATCACATCTGGATCTTTTTCACTATCTCCAGTGAATGTATGATGTCTAATAACATGGTGTTGCATCCACATTTTACTATCCCATAAGGCAATTGAATTCCACAAATTTGAAATAAACTCATTAATATGTTTGTTGTGTGATATTGCCATATGTGACGCATCATGCATCGCACAAAACCCAACTTGAACACACATATGTCCAGAAATAATAGCACTCATAATTCTAAATATAATATTTAAATTATGACAATAAAATGACACTATAAATGTATTTATAAATATAATAGATTGTATTAGTATTTTAAGCCAATATAAATAATCTCCCTTAGTATTTTTGTTAAGTTTTATTTTTATTTTATTTTGTAGTGTTTTATAGAAACCATTTTTATTAAATGATATGTTAGTTATCTTATATGTCGCATTTTTAACTTCATATTTTTTCATTATACTTTTTATTTTATCCATATCACAAAAAGCATGATAACTTTCAAATGTAGCAGTTAGATCATCATCACCTTTACATGATTCTAATATAAGTTTACCACCTGGATGTATCTCTAAATATGAGTGTAAATCATATATTTTACCATGAATATTCCACATTAGTTATTATAACAAAATTACTATTATAATTTTAAATCAATTTTAATTTAAAAAATCTTTCTTATTTATAAGATGGAAATTATAATTATTTTATTAATAATAGTATTTTTTATATTAATATTAATGTATTTACAAACTAAAAATAATAAAATAGAGAATTTCAAATCAAATAATACACTAATTATAAAACAAACACAAAACTATGATAAAGTATTTGAAAATAGCAAATATACGGCATGGATTCCAAAACCAATAAATGATTATTATCCAATAGGTAATTATATAACATTAGATAAAAATCCACCTAATACAATGGCTTTATTAGTAAAAAATAATATAGGTTTAGAAAGTAATGATAAACCTATAAAATATGAAATAGTATCTATTACAAATAAAAATTATGCTATTTGGAAACCAATTGGTGCTGAGAATTATACAAGTCTTGGAAATATATATAGTAAAGAATATCCATCTAAATATTTAATACGAACTATACCAAGTAATTTTTGCGAAGAATCATCGGTAAATAATAGATTGATTAAAAATAAAATATCGAAAGTTGATAAAGGTTATGAGCTATGGGGAATACAAGATTCAAACTTATTTATATGTAATAATTTAAATAATTATAATTTAGAAAATATTAAAAAGGTATATAAAATAAAAGATAATAAATTGTCAATTGAAAAAAAATTATATATTAAAACAATTAATTCTTATAAAAAAATATGTAGTTATACAGATCCAAAAATAAATAAAAAATTTTATATTTGGCGACCAGTAACACCAACTAATTTTTGTTCATTAGGAGATATAATATTAAAAACCTCAGAAAATCCAAATAATAAATTAGATACGATTGTAGTGCATAAATCATTCTGTAAAATACCATTAAATTATGGTTCTAAAAGTATTAGTAAAATAAAAACAAAATCAAAAACTATAAATTTTTGGCGTCCAATACCTCACAATGATTATTATTTTTTTGGTGATATAGTTGTAATTGGTGATGATCAACCTGAGGCAGATAATTTAATATATTCAATATCAGTAGATTATATTAAACAAATACAATCCCAAACACATAATATGATATATAATAATATTAGTGATACAGATTCATTAAGTATATGGAGTGATAATAATCATTTTTTTAGTGTTATAAATTCATATAATAGTCCAATTAAAAATAATTATGTGTTAAATATGAAATTTACAAAGAGTGATGTTGATTTAAGTGATGTTAGAACAGAATTAAAAATAACATATAAATCTAATAATAATTTAAAAAAGATTTCAAATAATGATTTATTAGAATTAATTAAAACAAACTTATCAAATAAAATAGATATACGAATGGATAGATTAAATGATATTTCTATAAATGATGATATGGTAATATTAAATATTGAACCAAAGAAAACCGGATCTAATGAGATAACAATAAATAAATGTATTGATAAATTAAATAGTCATATTGAAATTGAACCAATTAAAATTTATAATAGTAAAAAAACAGATCATTATATTAGCTTACTTAGATTATTTAATACTGAAGAAAAAAATATTATAGAAATAGATAATTCTCATTTTAAAAAAATATTTTCTTAATATAATGAAACAACCCAAATCCAAAAAAACAAAGAGTCAATTAATGAAAAAAACAAAGAGTCAATTAATGAAAAAAACAAAGAGTCAATTAATGAAAAAAACAAAGAGTCAATTAATGAAAAAAACAAAGAGTCAATTAATGAAAAAAAATAAATCCAAAAAAACTAATAAAACTAATAAAAATAATAATAAATGGAAACCACCAGTAAATAATAGATCAAAAAATAAAACTGGTAAACCTATATTGCGTTTAAGATTTTAAATAATTTCATCAATTAGTCCATAATTCAAACATGTTTTAGCATTTAAAAGTAAATCTTTTTTTAATAATTGATCTAATTGTTTCATAGAAATATTAGTGTATTGTTGATACATTTTTCTAATATCTTTAGTTAGTAATTTTAAATTTTTCATTTCATCCTCAATTTCATGCATTTTACCCCAAAACCCACTGGATATATTATGTATTAACATATAACTATTTTTAGTAATTTGTCTATTTTTTCCAACTATTGCTAAAATAGTAGCAGCACTACAAGCCTGTCCTTCTATTATAGTATTTATATTAATTTTATTATTTTCAATTAAATTAATAATAGATAATATAGCAAATACATCACCACCACCACTATTAATATGTAAATATATTTCTAAATCAATATCATATTGAATATTAGTATGTAATAATGTTTTTGTTGTTTTTTTAATTATTTCAGTTAAATTTAAAATAGATGTCATAGATACATCACTATAAAAATAAATATGATTATCAATTACTTTAATTTCTTCTAATGTTTCTTCATCACTTTCTTCTTCTAAAACATATTTTTGTGGTCCTTTCATAATAATAATTATTATAATTAATGTTTAAATATTAATCAATTTTATAATATTTGATTTTTTTAATGATTTATTATCTTCTTTTAAATCTATATAAATTTTAACTGATTTAGATGCTAATTTGTATGTTAATTTATAAATATTACGTTCTTTATATGTAGAAACTATAAAATTAAATTCTCTACATTCAAAATTTGTTTTCAATTGAAGAGAATTATAATTTTTATTAGAATCATCAATATCAATAGATTTATCACATTTATCGATATATTTATAATATAAATAAAAATTTTTATTATTTAAATATTTATGATAATAACTCCAATGCATTACATATTCATTACTAATTAATGATATATTTGGATAATCTATTTTTTGTGAGTTATAACATATTTTATTCCATTTATTTATTGATATATTAGTGAATGATTTATCTAATATATTATCATAATTTTTAAGTAATTTTGTTGCATTTTTTGCTATAATATTACAATTACTAAGAGATTTAATATAATTATTTCTTTTTTTTAGATTTTTAATTCCAAAATTATTTAATATATTGTATTTATCAGTATTATTAAGATTGTATGGAAGTATACCATTTGGTTGTAGAATATTATTATTTTCATTAAGTTTATTTGTAAAATTAATATGATCTTTTAAACTATCTTTAACTATTATATTTTTTTTACATGATGTATTTTTATAATTAACAAATTTTTCAGTATAATAAAAATAGAATATAGTAATTGCTACAATTAATACTATAATAATCATTAAAATAATGATATAAATAAAAATATATTGTTATACTTTAAAAATTATTATATCTATTATTATTAATGAGCGGAAATGATGCTGAAAATGATGACGAAAAATGGTCTTTTGCAGATAATTTTACTTGGAGTAATACATATCCAAGATGTGGAGCACCAAATCAAAGTCCAATTAATATAGATACAGAAACTACACAATTATGTACTTCATTATGTAATTTTACTACATTATATAAAGAATCTAAATGTTATGTAAATTATAAAAATAATTTGATTAGAATTAAATATTCTCCAGGTTCTTATACTGAATACCAAAATATATTATATGAATTAAGTGAAATAACAATTCACACACCATCATTACATAATATAGATAATTTTAAATATGATATGGAAGTATGTTTGATACATAAATTAAGTAGTGATAACAAAACAACTACAACAGCAGATTCACCAAATGGAATTATTTTATGTCGATTATTTGAATCAGGACCACATTATGGTTCAGCTGAAACATTTATTAATCAAATTATTAATGAATTGCCAAAAGAATCAATAGACTATGATAAAGAAATAGAAGTATCAGATACATGGGGAGCTAATATGTTAATGCCCGAAAATAAATCATTTTATATGTATGATGGAAGTCTCCCATTTCCTCCATGTGATACAAATTACAAAATAATAGTATATGAAGATATAGGAAGAATAGGTAAAACAAATTTAGAAATATTTAAATTAAATATTGGAGAAAATACACGAATAATACAAAATTTAGATAAAAGAATCGTAATGTATAAACCATATTATAAAGGAGAAGAAGATACAAAAGAAGAACCTGATAGTATTTCAAATAATAAATTTTTAAAATGTAGTTTAAATCCATTACAACAATTAATACCTAAAATAGATGAAACTGTATCTGTAGCTCCTTATGATGACGAAGGTGTTGATGGTGATACTCGGAAAATATTGAAGAATTTATTTTTAATATTAATTGTTATATTTATATTAGTAAATTCTATAATATTTGTTAAATATTTGTTTAAGCATTTTTATGCACAAAAACTATTAATATTATTAATAGGTAAAGAATATTTAGAAGGATGGATAGAAAAATGGGATAAATGTGAAAGAACAACTAGTTCAAACAATTCTGATAATTCAAAAAAATAAATTTAAACACATAAATATTTATTTGCTTCGGCACCTGAAGCATTATATCCAAATACTTTATTATCTATTTTATAACCTTGAGCACTCATCATATTATTAGCACTTCTAATTGCTTTTTCATTTTCATTTTCATTTGGAACAGTTCGTGTTTGTGCTTTTCTTAAATATTCTTCAATGTGTTCTGGATATAAACTTAAACAATCACTATTATTTGCTGGTTGTACATTATTGGCATTATTATTAACATTGGCATTATTATTAACATTAGCATTATTATTAACATTGGCATTATTATTAACATTGACATTGGCATTATTAGCTGGTGTTATTACATTATTACCACCAAAAACATTATGTGGCGTATTTTGGAATCCTTCAATTAAAAGATTTCCAACATTATTAACTTTTCCATATTGTGGTTCATTATTATATGAATTTACATTATTTGATGCTGGGACAAATTTTGGTTTATAAGTAGAATTATTACCTGGAAATGGATTTTTTGTATTTAAACCATGAGAATTATATCCTGGAACATTATTTGAATTAGTATTTTTGTGTTTTAATGGTGATCCTCTATTATCGCCCGGATTTGAATATAAATTTTTGGATAATAAATCATTCGAATTATTAGCTTTTACATTATTGTTGAATTCACTTGATAAATTATTAGGTCTTTCTAATTTATAACCAGGAACATCTGTTAATAATAAGTTATTATTTAATGATACTTTATTTTTGTCTAATATATCAACATCACCGCTAATAACATCTAAATTTTTTCGACAATTTCGATTATCAACATTAATAGCATCATCAGTTATATTTGATAATAAACCATTATTATTATTAGATTCTAATTTATTTAAAGAATTAATATTATTTTTACTAATACTATTTACATGATCAATATTATTTACATCAACACTATCTATTTTAGTGTTTTCATTAAGTTGATAATTAACTATATTTTTAGATAATTTATTATTAGATGTTTTTTTATTAGCAATATCATTAGCAATATTAATAGCATTATTAACAACATTATTAACACTATTTTTAACTAAATTTTTAACATTATTAACATCAATATTAGCATTATTATTATTATCATTATTTTTAACACTATTAACAACATTATTAACAACATTATTAATTACATCGTTAACTGAATTATTAATAACATCTTCAACAATTTTAATATCAATTATATTACCTTTATTATTAACAATATTATTTGCGTTGGCATTGGCATTATCGTTTGCTTTATCGTTTGCACCTAAATTATTTAATATATTATTTACAGCTTTATTAACAACATTTTTAACTTCTTCAACATGTTCATTATTACCAGTATTTAATAAATTATTAACTGGAGCATTTAATTTATTATCTAATACTTCATTTAAATTATTATTTAATACATTATTTAAATCATTTGTATTGGAAACATTATTAATTACAACATCATTAATATTATTAACGTTAACATCTGGAACATCTGGAACATTATTTACATTATTTTCAGGACCATAATGAACATCATTCTCCAATTCATTAACACTAATATTGGCAATATTATTAGATCCACTATTATGTAATTTTTGAATTGATACAACAAAAGCAATAGCAAATAATAAAGCTTTAACTGGATCTACTAAACATAATAAACAAATTAATGTAATTATTATTAATCTTAAAACTGGATTATTTAAAAAACTTAATGCACTATTTGGTATAAATTGAATACATATAATTAAAACAATTATTAATAATGATATTCCATGATTAATAACCATATTTTGATTAACAACTTTATTATACGATTTAGTTACATTATTAATACTATTATTAACTGAATTTGATAATTTATTATTCAATTTAGACATTTTCTTTAAACTATTAGACATATAAAGTATATATAGATTTTATTTTTAAAAAATTGATATAAAAAATATTTTAAATTAATTATTAAATGAATATAAATTTAAGTAAAAGGGGGATATCTATTTTAAAAGAAGAATGTTCTTCATCTGAAATATTAGAATTAAGAAAAGAATTAACTGTTAAACCATTTATTAATGGTGATTATGGTATGGCACCAAAAGCATTTCCAGTATATTGTGAAAGCGTAAGAAAATTATATTTACCAAGATTTTATGGTCAAAAAAAATATGGTTTACCTACATCAACAAAATTATTTAAACCTAAAGAAATAAATGTTAATTTTCCAAAATCATTAAAAGATAAACAAAAACCTATAGTTGATGCATATCTTAAAGCAGCGAATGATGTTGGTGGTGGAATTATATCAGTGCCTTGTGGATATGGTAAAACAGTAATTGGATTATATATTGCTGCTAAATTAAAAGTTAAAACATTAGTTGTTGTCCATAAAGAATTTTTATTAAATCAATGGAAAGAAAGAATTAAAGAATTTTTACCTGATGCTAAAATAGGGCGTCTTCAAAGCTCTATAATTCATGTTGACGGATATGATATTGTTATTGGGATGTTACAAAGCATATCTATGATAGAATATAGTGAAAAGGTATTTGAAGATTTTGGATTGGTAATTTATGATGAATGTCATCATCTTGGTGCTGAAACATTTTCTAAAGCACTTTTAAAAACTGGAACAAAATATACATTGGGATTATCGGCTACACCTAAAAGATTAGATGGATTATCTAAAGTATTTGAATGGTATTTGGGAGATATTGTTTATAATATAAAAAAACGTGATGAAGATGATGTTAATGTTAAGTTAATAGTTTATAAAAATAATTCAGATGACTATTCTAAAGAAATATTAAATTTTAAAAAAAAACCTAATTCCGCAAAAATGATTAATAATATATGTGGGTTTCTACCTAGAACACTTAAGATTATTGAACATTTAACAGAATGTTTAAAAGAAGGTAGAAAAATATTAATGTTAAGTGATCGAAGAGATCATTTAAACCTATTAAATGAATTAATACCTAAAATAGATAATGGAAAATATACATCTGGTTTATATTTAGGGGGTATGAAAGAAAAGGATTTACAAGAAACTGAAACTAAAGATGTTATATTAGGAACCTTTATGATGGCAAGTGAAGGTTTTGATTGTAAATATCCATTAAATACTATTTTCTTAACATCACCTAAAAGTAATATAGAACAAGCAGTAGGTAGAATTCTTAGACAAGACGCGAAAGATCGTAAATTTACACCTTTAATTTATGATATATGTGATGACTTTTCATTATTTGCTAAACAGAAATTAAAACGTATTGCCTTTTATAAAAAAAATAACTATAAAATGAAATTTTATGATAATAATAATGATGAAATAGATGTAGTAATACCATGTAAAGGTAGAAAGAAAAAAGATATTGAATTAGATTTCTTAGATTAAATTTATGTTTAAATTAAGATTTTTTAATTTAAAGAATATATTAATAATAATTTTAATATGGAAAACCAAGAAGAAGAAAGTATAATTTTGACCCATGATAAAATTATTGATTCAACTAAAAAATGTGATATTGATAAATGTAAAAAATTTCAAATTGAAAAATGTAGACAAATTAAAAAAAGTATTGAAATATCATCTAAAAATAAAGCAGTATTATCATTAAAATATGATAATATTAATTTTAAAATAAATTGTATCCAAATAAGTGTTATTATATTTTCCGCATTAATAACATTTATAGAAACATTAAATGCTTTATATGATGTTAGTTTATTTGTTGGGACAATATTACCTATTATTTTTGCGACATATATTGCGATTGTATTATCCATAATGAGATTTTTTAAAATGGATGATACAAAAGAAAATGTTGGTAAAATATTGGAAAATTTTTCGTATATTATTAATAAATCACGTAAATCTAAGCATCGTATTAAAAATTTTAATATAAATGAAACTAATTTAGATTTATGGAATGATTTAATATCTAACTATGAAACCGAGATTTATGAATATTTACAAAATGTTCGCGAATCATTTGAAAATATACTTCATTATAAAGAATTGGTCTATTTTAAACGTAGATTATTACATCACTATGTTAAAAATGCGTTTGCACATAAAAATATTGATTATGTAGATAAACATTGGTTATCTCCTCATAGAGATTTTGAAGAAAATTTATCAACATATGATAAATGTGTAAGATGGTTTTGTTGTGATAAAAAAAATCAGATATTCTATGATTATTTAAATCATTTGGAAGAATTGGAATTGGATATAATTAATAATACCGATGAAAAGAAAATTAAACATCTATTAACATCTGTATAAATATTTTGTAATATTATAATATAATGGTTAAATCTAAAAAAGTTAAAATAATTAAATCTAAAAGAACTAAAAGGACTAAAACTCAAACAACATTAATAGTTCCTCAAAATATGTATTTTATTATTAGAAAATTTAATCAACATTATTTAAAAAAAATAAGTAATAAAAATAATTATGATTCTAAAAGAAATGAAATAATTAAATCAAAACTTGGATTAAATATAAACCAATATTGGAATTTATTACAAGCATCAGATACTGGATCATGGAAAAATTTTAATGATTGGTATAAAGAAGTATGTTGTGGTGATTTAGTAAATCAAAAAATAGGTAAAACATTATCTACCAAAAATGTGTATAATTCAACATTAAGATTAATTAAATTTGGTAAAAAATATAATTATTGTTAACATTATTTATAATTATATAAAGAATTATTTATTTATTTATTTATGTCTATTACAAATATTAATATAGATTATGTTAATAAATTAATTACTCCAAATGATTTAATGTCTAAATATCCATTAACTGAAAATATTAAAAATTTTATTATAAAAAGTAGAGAAGAAATAGTAAATATTTTATGTAATAAAAGTGATAAAAAAATATTTGTTGTTGGTCCGTGTTCTATACATAATATTGAAGAAGCAAAAAAATATGCTTTAATGTTAAAAAAATTATCGGATGTGGTAAGTGATAAAATATTAATAATTATGAGAGTTTATTTTGAAAAACCAAGAACTACAATAGGATGGAAAGGACTAATAAATGATCCAGATTTAAATAATACATTTAATGTTAATAAAGGATTAGAATTAGCGAGAGAATTATTAATTTATATAAATAATATTGGATTACCATGTGGATGTGAATTTTTAGATTCAATTACGCCACATTATATTTCAGATTTAATTAGTTGGGGGGCTATTGGGGCAAGAACTACTGAAAGTCAGGTGCATAGACAATTAGTATCTGGATTATCTATGCCAATTGGATTTAAAAATGGAACAAGTGGAAATATTGATATATGTGCGGATGCGATAAATAGTGCTAAAAATAAACATTGTTTTATGGGAATAGATGATGATGGAAGTGCATGTATTATTAAAACTAAAGGAAATTTTAATACACATATTATATTAAGAGGTGGGAAACAACCTAATTATCATTCAAATAATATTAAAAATGTAAATGAATTATTTAATAGAAAAAGTATAAACTCTAATATTATGATTGATTGTTCTCATGGTAATTCAGATAAAGATTATAGAAATCAGAGGTGGGTTTTAAAAAATGTAATGAAACAAATAACTGATGGTGAAAAATCAATCATTGGTGTTATGATAGAATCAAATATAAATCAAAGTAATCAAAATTTAGATTATGTTGGTAAAGATAATTTAAAATATGGGGTTTCTATAACTGATTCTTGTATTAATATAGAAGAAACTAAAGAAATTATATTAAATTCTTATAACACATTATTTTGATGAATTCCAATTACCATTCCAACTTTTTAAATTATTTTTTGATGGATTAACAACTTTTTTACCTCTAAATTTACGTTTAGAACGTGTTACACCAGTTCTTGGTCCATAAGGTGTTCGTTTTTTTCCTTTATTACTTCTAACTTTTCGATTTCTTTTTGGTTTTTTAAAAGTATTGAATGTTGTTCTAATATTTGTTCCAGCTTTAATAACTGGAGCATTATTGGTAACATTAGATAAATTATTTAATACATTAAGAGATCTTGGTTTATTTATTTTTTTTGCTTTAACTCTAAATTTACGTTTAGAACGAGTTACACCTGTTCTAGGTCCGTATGGAGTGCGTTTTTTGCCTTTATTGCTTCTTGTTTTTCTACCACCAATCATTTATAATATATAATTAGATATTAATTTAACTTAATTTAATTTTAATTTATTTTATATTATAATTATATAATGCGTTCAATTAGAAGTAAAAGAATTTCTAAAAGATATAAAAAAATTAAAGGAGGGTCATTAGCTGAGTCTGGAAGTATAAAGAATTTAAGGGGTCGAAAAAATGGAAATATGAAACCTTCTGCCCCAAAATCCAACCTAAAACGACCAAATAATTCGGATAATGTTATGGCGAATGATTATGCTCGGGAAGCTCAAGAAATTTTGTCTCTACCTCACAAGAAGCAAAAGGCTATAGTGAATAAAAAAATCAAAGAAGAGAAGGATAGGTCACTTGCTAGAAAATACTTTAAAAATTGGAAAAAGTCAGCAAAATCTAGTAAAAATCAAAAATCAAAAAATTCCAATCGTAAAAAATAAACACCCTAAAGTTTTCAGAAGGTATAAAACACCTTGATGGTCATCTAAACATATTTAATCTTTATGTCTATAAACTTATAATTATTATAAATTAATAATATTTATTTGTTTTTACATTATCAATAATTTTAATTTAATTTAATAAAATTGAATAAATTTATTTTTTTTAAAACATCTTATAATATGGATAATGATGAAATATTTATAATGATTGAATCTAGTCTTAATAATTTATTATATAATAATGAACTGGACTATTCCAAATTTTACAATGATTTATATAATTATAGTATAAATTATCAAAAAACTAAAACTATAAATATAAGAGAAAATACTATTAATTTTTATATATCTATATCAGATAAAATAAAGTTTATAATAGATAATTATATTAATAATATTTTTGAGAAGATAATAAATAGTAATAATGTATTTCAAACGTATTCCATTGAATTAAATTTATTTAATACTGGATTAGAAACAATTAATAAATTATATTTATTTTTCAATAATGAATTATATAATCTAAATCCTAATTATTCTAAAATAGATTTTATTGAATATGGATTTAATAAATGGATACTCTGTATTACTCATAAAATGGAACCATTTATAATAAAAAAAATTAAAAAATACTTAGATTATAACAAACGAGAATTATATAATACTGAAATAGATTTAGATACAATTTATTATATTAATGAATTATTAGATAATGTGTATTATTGTGTAGAGCATAATATAATTGAATCTACATTATTTACTATAAATATAAAAGTGACTGAATTTATAAATCAAAATATTGCTATTTTTAAAAACCACAATACCATTAATTCTAATTTTTTAAATAATATTGATACATTTAATACTTTTTATAATAAAAATTTATATAATTTAAATTTAGATAGTCAATTAGAAATATTTATTTCATTATTTGAAGATATGATAAAAAAAACGTTTGATGATAAAATTAAATTAGAATTTAAAATAATGCTTAATTCTATTAATATTAATGATTTTAAATTAGATTATTGTATAAACATATCAACCCTATTAAATATTAATAATTGCATAAAATATTCATGTGATATTACATCACTTAAACATATATTAGATAAGTTTACATTTAATTTATATGATTCTACTAAAGAATTTAAAAATCTATTAGATCGAAATTATTTAATACATATATTATACAATAAATTATTTGATAATTATGATAATAAAAATAAGATAGAAGATATATTTATATATATTCTACCAACTTATAAAGTATATTTTACTAATACTAAAAATATAATAGAAAATTTTGATAAATATATTAGAGAATTTATTTATAAAAATAAATGTGGGTCTTTAAAACTATTTTATACAACCCTAAATAATTATTTTAAAGTATATGATGATGATGAAGTGATAGTAACATATTTCAAACAACTATTAGTAAAACGTTTGTATAAATATAATTTTAATAAGAAATATATTGCTTATGAAATTAAAATTATTAGTAAATTAAATTTACCATGTTTATACAAACTTACTACAATTAAAAATGATTTAGTGGAATCTCATATTTGTTCAACTGAATATAATAATATTAATAATAGAAATGATACTATTACTATTGCTACAAGTGGAATATGGGGATTATCTCCTAAAACATATAATTTAAATAATAATTATTTTAATACCCAATTAAATGCATTTAAAAGTCAATTTACAACTTACTATAATTGTAAATATGAAAATAAAAAATTGGATTGGTGTTATAATATGTCAACATGTGTATTAAATTATAATATAAATAATTTAGATATTGAAATTGAAGCCCCTTTTAATTATGCTAATATATTATGTAATTTTAATGATATTAATATAATGTTATGTAATAATGATAGTGATAAAAAATTATATAATACCTTAGTCCATTATAAAGTATTAAAATTAGTTAATAATTATTATATTCTAAATAAAGATATGAAAGATAAAAAAATTATTATTAGACCATCAAAAATATTAAAGAAAATAAAAAAAAAACAAAAAAAGGAATTAGTGTTTACTAAATTAGAATTAGCAGAATTATATATTGTTAGAACAGTAAAATTTAATAATATAAATGAAAATATCCTAATTGAAAATACCTGTAAAAAATTTGACTTATCAAAATCTGATATAACTAAAATATTAGATAAATTGATTACTAATGAATACTTAAGTTATGAAAATAATAATTATTTATTTGTAATTTAAGAATTATATTCATATAGTAAATATGGATTTAAAATGTTATTTAATTGAACCTGCTGAAAATTTTATTTCATTATTATGTAAACCAATATCAATATATTTTAAGCAGG
>Ga0209634_1002075_pt1 | contig 14224 bp, 7 predicted proteins | sample LinPmetageLP40_FD_184043 | JGI IMG/M metagenome (GOLD analysis project Ga0209634, IMG submission 184043) | Marine viral communities from the Pacific Ocean - LP-40 (SPAdes) (version 2) | ecosystem: Environmental > Aquatic > Marine > Oceanic | place: Pacific Ocean | collected 2010-08-26
TTATTTTTTTTTTTTATATTTAACATAAGATAATGTATCAAATCATTTATAATATAAATAAAAATAGATAATGTAATAATAAACACATAGTATATTGCTCTTATAATTAATGGAAAATTTATAATGAACATTAGTTTATATTTTAAAATATTACACTTTTATTAACTTTAAATTAATATAAAATTGATTTATATTTAAAAATAAATTATAAAAATAATAATATAATGTCTGTAGAAATTAAAATGATGGATCTATCATTTTGTAGTGATGGCGCTCATAATGTAGTAAACTCTGAAGCCAAAGAATATATAATGAATAGACTAAAAAAAACACATGATATAGATATTAATAAGAAATATGCTTATATTCTTAATAGTAAATCTATTTATTTTCTTGAGAAAACTCAACATATTATGTCTATTAAATCATCTGGAACTAACTATTATTTATATTTTACATGTATAAATAATATTAACTATTGTTTCTTTATTGATCGTAAAATCAAATCAGGATATACTTATCCTAGAATTATTTCTGTTAAATATGCTTTTGATGATTCTATTTTTCAAGATACATTATTAGATGGAGAATTAGTTCGTGATAGTAATGATAATGATGCTTGGATATTTTTAATAACGGATATTCTAGTTCATAAAGGTAATAAATTAAATTGTAATATTGTTAATAGATTTAATTTATTATATGATATGCTCACGAACGATTATAATAAAAATCATGATTTAGATATTTGTCCTATAATTGTGAAAAAATTATTTTTATACAAAGATTACGATGAACTTATTACTAAATTTATTCCTAGTTTACCATATAAAACAAATGGTATATATTTTAATTCTCTAAATACAAAACATGCCAACCAATTATATTTATTTAAAAACTCTAAAGAAAATAATAATCCAAAATATAAGTCCAAATCTTCTTTTAATACTACTAATATTAATAATAATACTAATACTAATAATAATGTTAATTCTAATTATAAAGATAATACTAAAACTAACATTGTATTAAAAATTAAACAAACTGAAAAATCAGATATTTATGATTTCTATTGTAAAAATAGAGATGAAGAAAAAAATATAGGAATCGCATGTATACCTAACTTACGAACTAGTAAATTAGTTCGTGCTATGTTTATAAAAGAAGAAGATAAAAATAATATTTATGTCAATTGTAAATATAATGAAAAATTTAAAAAATATGAACCAATATCTTTAGCAGAAACTAAAAATTTAACTGATTTAAGTAAACTTAAACTGTAAATTATTTAATAATAATTAAAAATAATTTATAATATATTTATAATGTATTGGATATTTACAACATTATATTTTTTTATTTCTATTATCATTGGTCAAATCGTGATTGATCAAAATTTAAGAATTATATTTTATTTAACTATGTTATTATTATTTGTTTCATTAAATAATGTTTATTATAGTTTAAATTATTATATACAATTAAGAAATCATCCAGGCATAAAAGGTGATAGAGGTGACCCAGGTGAGCCCGGTCAAAATGGGAATGATGGCGTATGTATAATGGCTAAAAATTGTGGCATAGCGAATTGTAGAGATATGATAGTTGAAGAATTAGAAAAGAAATTTGTCAATTATAAATCAATAAATGAAAAGATTGATTCAAATCTTAAATTAAATAATAATGAAACAGAAATAAAAAAAACAATGGACAAATATATAAATATTTTATTACCCCAATGTGAAAATTATGATATGAATAATGTAGATGGAATTTCAGGATTTGTGAATATTATAAATAATACAATTGAATAAATTTATCTATTATATTATTAATGTATTTCTTATTTTATTTTTTAATAGTAATATTAATACTATTATTCATTATTATACAATTTTTTAACATACTAACACAATCTTCAGATAAAGAATACAAAATATATATTAATATTTTATTATTTTTGGTTGTTCTATCAACTGTATTAGGTATTATTATAAATATATATAGTATAATTAAAAATCATAATAAGGTAGGTAATATGGGCGATGTTGGAATTGAAGGTGAACAAGGAAAAGAAGGATCGAATGGAAGATGTAATTCAAAGTGTGGTCAAAAGGTGTGTTATTTAAATGTAGTAGAATACGCTAATGAAATATTTAAAAAAGAAGTTCAGATATTAGAAAAATTAGAAAATCCAAGTGATAAAAAAATAATTAATAAATATTTTTTAGATAAAATTAATAATATATGTAATTCTGATGATTATTTTGCAATTTTAACAAAAGAACATAAAAAAAAACCAAATGAACAAAAATTAATAAATTATATTAAGGATATAATATCAAAATGGATTGTATTAATAATACAAGGTAATTTAGAAACAATTAATAATAAAGATATTCTTAAAGTAACGGATAATGAAGGTGTGTTTTTTTTAACATCAAAAAATTTAAAATTTGAATATTTAGATTCATACAATCCAAAAATTATTATTGAATTAAAAAAATATGATATATTTAATTGGGGAAATCCAGCTATAACCAAACGTAAAAAATACACTATTAAATCTGATAATCTAAAACATCCTAAACCAGATGTAGCTAGATTATATGTTATAAAATCTAATAATTATAAGCCTATTTATAATGCTCAATCTAAAACAGATATTTGGGATATTAAAAAATGTCCTTATAATCAATTGGGTGTAAAGATGGATAATCCAGATAATCTTAAAAAATGTATATATATAAATAAAAATTCATATAAAAAATCATATCAGAATACTTGGAAAACTGATGAATATTTTAAACCACAAGAATTAAGTTTATATATACCATTACCATTTAAGAATAAAAATAATCAAAATTTTTATCCAGTAGGAAGTGTATGGAGAGGTCAAAATAATTATGATAAACCTAAAAATTCTACAAATTTACCAGAATCACATTCATTTTGTGGAGATAGTCAAGGATTTGATCGAACAAATCAACATTTAAATAAAGGTCCAGAAAAAGAAACTATTTTAGTTTCTGGTGATGTAGTGTCACCTGAAAAATATAAATTAATGTGGAGTAGCAAAAAAAAATGTCCAGAGTGTCAAGTAACACATGTTCAAATTTTTAGACCTATTCCACCAAAAGGATATATAGCATTAGGAGATGTTGCTGTAAAATATAATAATTCATATGATTCTATGACAGATCAAGAATTAAAAGAAGTATTAGATAATGAAACACATATAAAATGTGTTCCAAAAGAATGTGTTAGAAATATAAAATTAGGTAGTAAGGTTTGGGATAATAAAGATTTTAGTTATAATAAATATTCAAATTATCTAAATTATACAACTAAAATACCATATAAAACAAATAAACAATTAGGAGTTTCTTTATGGGATGCCGGAAATTCCAATTCTAGAGAAGAAATAAAAAATAATTATGGTGTAGAATTAAATGAAAATCAAGGATATAATTTATTTAGAACAAGCCAACATACCAGTATAAAACCTAAAATGAGTTCTTATATTATAAAACAAAAATATTTAATGATGGGTGATGGTAAATCACCTAAAAAAATTAGTTTTAATTTTGATAAAATTAAAACTAAAAATCCAAATTCACATTCTCGTTATAATACAACTAAATATTTTGGACAAAAACCTTCTTTGGCTATTATAACTAATAATGATAAAATTGTAAAATCGTCTAATACTATGCTTAATAATGTAAATGAACCAAAACAATATTATTTAGTTGATGATAATAAAAAAAGAAATTCATATGTTGCTGGTAAAACAATTTCTAAAGATAAACAAAAAATTTTAAATGTTCCAGATACTTATTTTATAAAAACATTTAATAAAGAAAAAAATGACTTTTCAAGTTGTTTAGAATATAATTCTAATTTTAATAATGTAAAAGTTAGCTCATCTTGTAATATAAATAGTAAATATAATAAATGGGTTATTAATTATGAGGATACAGATGACAATGTTACAAAAGCAGCTATATCAATTCATCCTGAATTAGATCAATCTAAAAAACTAATTAATTATTATGATGAACATAGCAATAATATAAATTTATTAGTTCAAAATAATAATGATAAAAATTGGATATATGAAACACCTGTAGCAGATAAATTACCTCAAAAAAAAAATAATATGAGTTAAATAATATTTTACTATATTAATATGAATAAACTATTTATTTTTGATTTTATAATTTCTTGTTTTTTAGCTGGAATTAATATTTATTATACTAAAGATTATCGTATATTATTTGGATTATTATGGGGATTTTTTATTTTATGTTCCGTTTTATTAAATTATAATCAAATATTGTATTTCACATCGTTATTTATGATAAGCATATGTGTAATAGCTATTTATATATTAAAAAATATTCCATTTTTACCTCAGTATAATTTAATTTTTTGGATATTATATTTAATAAGCGCCTTTATAATAATATCTATAATTATTAGTAAAAAAATTATTTTTAATAATATTAACACTGATGCTCTAATAGGTGATAAAGGAATAACTGGTAAATTAGGGAATACAGGTATATCATATAACTTAAAAACTTATCCAGAAAAATGTTATGATGAATTAATAACTACAGTTGAATCATATTTAATACAAAATAAAACTGGTAATAATATAGAATTTGATAAAAACGAATATAATTTAAAAAATTTATATTTTAAAAATCTATTAAAAAGTATTTGTTTGTCTAAAGAATTAGGAAATTATATACATGGTATAAATACAACAAAATCATGCGTATATAATGAAAAATTAGGAAAAAGGGTGGTTAAAGATACTAATTTACCTTGTGATAAAACAACTATCAATAATAAAAATAATAAAAATAGTGAAATAAGATATAATATAATAATTTCTAAATTAAAAAAAATAGTAATTCAATGGATTAAAGAAATTCTTAAAAATAATGATTATCAAAATAATAAATTATTAACTGATTTAGGATATTCACAAAATAACAATTTAGAACAATTATATTTATTAGAAGATAAAAAATATAACAATAATATAGGTCATAATTTTTTAAAAGATCCTTTTTATAATGAAACATATTTTGAACAACATATTATTAAAAAAAATAACAAAAATCCATTCAATATTATTAAATTAAAAAAATCAGATAAGTTCTCAATTTTAGAATTAGGAAACCCATATTATTGGGGTAAAAATTTTAATAAATGTTAGTATTTATATTTAATAATACTTTTTAAAAAAATAAATTATCTAATAAATAACAATTTTTATATTTTATATATTTAATGGATGTAAAAAAAATATATACTACATTAATTTATATAGTTATAGGTATAGGTATAATATTATCATTATATTATTCAACACAATATACTAATGATATTAAGCAACTACTATATGTTATATTAGTTATAATTTTAACAAGTATTTTTATAATAGCATTACTAATTATAAAAATAAAAATAATACCAACTGAAATTTTACAACAATTTAATATAACTGAATTAGGATTTAAATCAATTTTATTTTTCTTATTACTTACAACTTATATAACAATAATACAGATACCTATAAAAAATGTATCTAATAAATCATTAATTATTAAATCTCCCCCACCTGGAAAAAAAGGAATTAGAGGAGATAGAGGTTTACAAGGAACTAATGGAATATGTTCTAAATGTAGTGACACTGATATGTGTTATAAGAAAATATTATATAATATAACATTAACATATAATTGGTGGAGAAAATTTAAAGGATTGCCTCTATATTCAGATTCATATCTTATTAAAAATGAATTTATAAAATCTAGAGTTAAAAGTCATTGTAAATCACCTGAGTTTACACAAATATATAGTAAATTTGGTGCTAATACAGACAATAATATGGGAGCATATGATTATATGTTTAAAATTTGGAGTATATGGATTTTGATTATTTTAAAATATGATAAAGGATCTTTCTTTTTAGAATCAGACAAACTAGGAGAACAAGATTTCGTTAATATGATAACTGAAAATGATAAACTTGATAATTCAAATAATTTAAATTGGAATGATATGTTTATTGATAAAATTAATAATAATGTTAAAATAAGCAAAAAATTAGTTGATACTAATTTTCAATATACACATAATGATACATTAAATGAAAACTTTTTTTCTTCTAAAGGTGTTCCTAATTATAATGAAACCCCATTTGATGAAATTAAAAATTATAGTTCTTGGTATTGGGGAAATGATAATATCAAACCTATTATAGATATAATAAATAATATAGATCAGGAAGATAATGCATTACTATATAAAACTTGTTATAACGAAAAACTAAATAAATTACCTAAAATAAAAATTAAAACAACTAATAATTTTTATAAATTATTTTCAACTGATAATGTAGCCCAAATTAAAGATGAGGAATTAGGAACTTACATACCATTTCAACAATTAGGAACTTCTAAAATTACATTTATGAGATCTCATGAGTATGTTGATAATAATGAACATCCTAAATTTAGAACTTATAAACCTATAGGAGATGTCGTTTTTGAAAGTGATAAAATTAAAAAATATCCGTTTGAATCTGGTGGATGTAAACCTAATACTATAAACTATTCAGGATTAAATATTGATAGAATTGTTCCTAAATATATGTCTTCTATATTAGTATCAGGTGATGTTAAACATCCTATAGGATATGAACAAGTTTATAAATTATTACCTAAAGTTAAAGAAGGATTAAATAAAAATATTGAAAATTGTACTATTTGGAAACCAATTGCACCAAAAGGTTATATATCTATGGGATATATTATAGATACAACACCTTATAAAAATGATCCTATAAAGCCTAGCACGGATATAATTGTATGTCTTCCAAAAGAATTAGTTAAAAAAACAAAAAAATTAAGAACTATTTGGAAATCAAACAATAATATTAATTCAATTAATAGTCAATTACACTTTAATTGGGATGAATATCACTTAAATACATTTATAATGAATTATCGTGATAATGATGCTTATCAATTAAAATCAAATTTAAAAGGATATTTATGCGAACCATTTAATCCAAAGAATACTAAACATCAAACTACTACAACTATATATAATGAATGCTCTAAATTTAATGATAATAAACAATTTTGTAAAGCAAGCATAAAATGTAAATGGAATCACCCTATTTGTGAATATAAAAAAAGAAGTAATGATGATATAAAAAAATATAGTATTATGAAAATTTATGAATAATTTTAATCTTATCTAATTTTAATGAACATACCTATTAAAATTTATTTATATACTATTTTAATTTCAATATTTATAGTTCTAGGTATAAGTTTTTATTTATATTTTTCTATAAATACATCCTATTTTCATAAAACTTATATAATTTGGTATACTATAATATTAGAAATAAACTTAATTCATTTGTATTTTATTATGAATTTTTATGAAAAAAATAAAAATAAAAAAGGTCCAAAAGGTCCAAAAGGTGATGTTGGTCCAAAAGGTTTTAAAGGAGTTAGTGAAAAATGTAGCTCTTGTGGTCCTTCAATTGATGCTATATTTTCAGGAAATATTAATGATAAAGGTGAAAATATAAGTAATCGCTCAAATGTTTATGGAGGTAAATGTAAATTTCCATTTGTTCATAATTATCAATACCAATATAAATGTCTAAAAGATAATCCACCCGATGAAGAAGAAAATGATGCTAATATTCATGGTTGGTGTGCTACAGAATTAAATGAAAAAAATGAAGTTACTAAATATGGTTACTGTAATGAAAATGAAAGTATACAAGATAAATTAAATAAAGAAAAACAATATTTAGATAATAGAGCTGAATATATAAATAATAATTATGGAATATTAGATGTAGATATAGTAAATGGTAATACTGAAACCGAAGCAAAAAAAAAATGTGATAAGTTAGGAGAAAATTATAATATAGTTAAAAATAAAGATGGTATTGAACAAGATTTAAATGAAGGCGTTGATGGAAAATTTACATATATGTGTTATAAACAAGGTTATGGTAATTTAGGTATAGGTGATTTAAAAATATATAATAATAATGAAAATAAATTTAATACAATAACAGATGAAAATAATGTATCCACAAAATATAATTTAATAGATGTTGATCTAAATCAAGGTTCTAAGATAACTGGACAAGATTTATATTTATATAAATCTTCAATTAATAAAAATTTTATTAAAAATTTAGTTCTATCTAAAGATACATGTGATGATGAATATTATACAATAACAAATGACAAAAATGAATTAGCTAATTTTAATGAACCTGATATCGATAATAAAATAATATTGTGTGGAAAAAGAAAACATACTTTAGATTCAATTAATATGGCTTTTGTTTATCATACAGGAACATTATATATATTTAGGAATAATGATTTTTATAAAATGTCAAAAGTTACATCTCAGAATTATATTAATGTTTTAGATGATTATCCAAAAAAAATATCAGAAAGATGGTTTTCTGGAACAAATTGTAGTAAATATAATGATAATTCATCTTGTAATCAACAAGAAAAATGTATGTGGAATGATCCTGAAAATGAAGAAGATAATGGAAAATGTGAACATATGAATTTTAGTGCGGCTTTCACATATGATTATGATAAAAAAACATACTTTTTTAGAGGCTCTAAAATATATAAATATGATAATAAAAATATGAAAGTAGAAAGTGGATTTCCAAAAAATATTGGTGATGTATTTAAAGGAGTTCCAGATAATATAGATGCTGTATTTACTTGGAAAAAAGATGGAAGCACCTATTTCTTTAAAGGTCCATTATATTATAAATTTAATGATAAAACACAAAAAATAGAATCTGGCTATCCAAAAAAAACTAAAGATAGATGGCCTGGTATACCAACTGTTATAGATGCTATATTTACATTAAATACATCATTGGATAATAAAGGTGATAATTTTCCAACATATATAATTAGTGGTGGTTATAGTTATTATATTGATTCTGTTACTGATAAAGTAATTAATAAAAAAACAATTGACGAACGCTTTAAAGGATTATTTGAAGCTTATATTGAACAAAAAGAAAAAGAATTAAAATAATTTATAAACACAATGGTGCTTTTTTTAGTAATACTAAATCATTAACATTATAGATTTTTCTAATATTTGATAATGAAAATGGACGATTTTTATTATTGGCTATATTTTTATTTTTTGCATTAGATTCATATGAATTTATAGAAAACATTATCTCAACTTGATTATTGTTTAATTTATTTATAACAACACCCATAAATCTTATTTCTGATGAATTTATACTAATTTTATTATTTGCTCTAAATCCTAATACATCATAATCTATATTTGTTTTATTCATTAACGCATCATTTTCTTGATATGTTAGTTTAGCTAATACCTTTGAACCTATTTTTAAGTTATTATATTTAGGTATATAATTTAATATTATATCATTACTAAATTTATGTAAATCTACATAATTTAATGATAATCCTTTAACTTTATCTTTATCAAATACTATTCTAAATTTATTAGGATTATTTTCTATATTTGTACATATTCCTTTTAAAAATATATGATAATTAGAATCGTATGATTCACCTAATAAATTATCAACAGTTTGTATTCTAGAATTTAATATACGTTTATCATTTTGTGAGACTCTTGATACATCTAATCCTAAATTTGGATATTGTTCATTAGAATAAATGTAAATAAATACTTCTTTATTATAATTTATACAAAAATCATTCGGTGTTAAATTATTCATAAATTGTTGTCTAAATCCTCTTGAACATTTAAAGTTTTGTTCGTTTTTAAGCTTTCTACAATATTCTGATATAGATTTTTTTTCTGTATCATTCTCAAAATGTGTATGATCACTTTGTATTATCGAATTTTCTACACATAATATTTTTGATGGTTTTTTGCATTTTACACAATCACCAACCATATTTATTAATTTTTTAGCATAATTTTTAAAAATATTATCTTCATTACTAGATAACCTCTTTTTTTTCAAAATTTTTTCTCCATAAATAATAGCAATACCTCTTTTATACTTATTTTTAACTTTTTCATACATTTCTTTAGCATCTTCATAACTACAATATTCTTCATGTCTATGTTTAAATCCATCCGATAAATAAATAATATAATAAGATAAATTATTACATAATTCTATTGCTCCTATTTGTTCCATTTCTTTCTCAGCATCTATTTTACTACACTTATCAACAGTTGCTATTTGATCCATCCATTTAGATACAACTGTAAATTTTTTGTCACCACATTCCTCTAACCTTAATCCATCTTCTGGAGAATGTGTTAAGCATGCGTTAGGATCATATTCTGTATTTGTAAGAACTTTAATATTTTGATTTTTATTTTCATCATTATTTAGTATAACAAATTTTTGATTTGAATCAGGGTTACATTTATCTAAATATAAATAATTATTACTATCGTTTATATCTACACTTATTTTAGATTTAGGATTTCCATTATATGTTAAACAAGCATCCTTATTACCTTCTAAACGTATAGTATTATCAACATCATAATAATTCCAATTTGTTCCAAAATAATCACGGGATTTACATGACTCAAAATTTATTTTTGGTTTATTTATGTTAGAATCTATTGGTTTTTTTTCAATATTACTAGTAACATCTTGATAAAATGAAGACCAATATGGTTGCGGTAGAGACATACACATTTTATTACCATTATCACTCGGAGTATAACTTATTAATTTACCATTACTATTTTCAAGTTTCATTAAATAATCATAAATATCATTACTATTTGTTTTTATAATACTATCAAAATTTATTTTAAATAATGTGGCTTCTTTCTCTAAATTAGATGAAATATTTGAATCTAGATATAATTTATCATAATAATCCTTTTCATCTATTATAAAATCATACATTTTAAATTCTATACTATTTGGTATAGCAACTGATCCTGTATCATTATCATTATTTTCTAATTTAACATAAGGAAATGCTTTAACATAGTCATGTGGTGTTATATTCCATAATGCTAATTGTGATTTTGTATTATAAAATATTGGATTTCCAAAATCAAAATTTTCATCATTCGAATATATAGATTCTTCTTTTAAATAATCTACTGAAATACATACAACTTCATTCGTTTGTGGTTTGGTGTAACCATTTACGAATACATTTCCCATTTCCATAAATCCCTCATTGGCTATAGGTTTCCATATGGATATTTCTTGATCATCATATAATTCTATCATATCTTTATTCTCCCAAATCAACTCATAATCTTTCGGATGATCTGTTGCTCCAGAAAAAATTTCTGTTTCAAAATTTTGATCAGATTTAATAATTTGTTGAACTTTAAGTTTTTTCTTATTTACAATTTTATTATCTTCCTTACAAATATTGCCATTACCTAAATATCCGTCATCACAAACTTTATAACATTTATTACTATCTAATTCATATCCATAAGGACATTGTTTATTATCATTTGTTAAAAGATCTATTTCTTTTAATTCACTTTCATCATTATATTCATATATACAGTTTGTTTTATCTTCTGGGTCTTCTTTATATCCAAGTTTACATGGCTTATAACATTTATTATTTATCAACATATTATCTTCTTTACATACTAATTCTGGTGTTTGTTTACTATCTAAATTTCTTGTATATGTATCTTTTACATTATTATTTGATGTTGTTGTAACTTTAATAGATTGATCATAATTTAATGTTAATAATCTATCTTCATTTATAACTATATCACCTGTTGGAAAAAAATTTCCATTAATATTAAATTTTGGCTTTAATACAACTAATTTAGTTCCATTCTGTGATGTTAAATATAATTTAGATTCATATTCTTTTACCTTTTTAACAAATAATCTACGGTTAGAATTAAAATTACTTCTTATTTTCAAATAATATAATTTATCTTTATCTTTAATTGATTTAATAATACCAAAACTATTAAAACCTTTTTTAGTAATAGGTGAATTTAATGTTAAAAATGATGCTGAATTATTAAATTTATATTTAATTGAATTATCTATTTTACTACTATTTATATCATCTGTTGGATTTTTAGTTAAATATAAATAACAACAACAATCTCTGTAAGTTAAATATCTATCTCCTAGTTTTATTGAAATATATCCTGATTGATTATTTAATCCTTTTATAAGTTTGAATCGTGAATTAAAATTAGTGTAATTCATACTAAATTTAATGTTTCTTAAATTTGTATCATTAAATGTTTGACCATAACCAATTAATTTTAATTTATTATTACTAAATGGTGTTATATTAGCATATCTTTCAGATCGTATATTATCAATTAAATTATAATCAATATTTAAAACAATATCATTATTTTTTTTTTTTGGGGTCATTGAGTTTATAGATATACTTTTAGCTATAGTAATATTATTTATTAATACTCTTGGTTTGAATAATATAGATTTTTTTTTAAAAAGATTAAAATAATTTGTCATATGTTCATCTATATTTTGAAAATTCATACAAACAAACTGACATCCTTTATACATAGCATTTTTATATTCATAATTAGCACTTGATAATTTATAATCAGGTATAACTATAGTTAGATTATTTTTATTATATTCTTCTAATTGTTCTCCTTTACCATCTTTATCAAATAGATGTAATGAAATATATGATCCTATTTCTTCATTTGTTAATTCAACACTTTTATCAAACACTATTTTATTCCTAGTAATACTATGTATTAAATACATAAATTCACCTGAATTATTTTTAGCATTTTTAGAACCACTTATATTTAATCCATCACCTTTAGTAATTCCATAATTAAATAAATTAATATTATTATCAACAATCTCTATATGATCTTTAAATAAAGATTTTGCTGTATGTGCGTCATTAATATTAGATGACACGAATTTTACTTTATTACTATTTAATTTAAATTTTGAGCCTTGCATTTCATCTTTATTTAATAACGCCTCATTATAAGTAATACGTTTTAGATAATCTTTATCTGTTGAACAATTTATAATTGTATCTAATTTACTATTTTGATAACCTCCACTTGATAAAATAACACATTTATTCTCAATATCACATAATTTAGTAAAAGCAATATTTATATGATTGTATGATCTAGATAATAAATATTTATTTAAATATTTAATTATATAATCATGAACTTTATCTAATGTTTTAATATTTTTTGTTTTTATATTTAAATATATAAATAATGGATCATTGTAATTACTCAATAATCTATTATTAAATGCCATTTTTCCAAGTAATTCTAATATTTTCTCAATTTCAAGATAGTTTAATGTCAACCGTGTTCCATTATAAGTATTGTATAATACTGGAATTGTATCATTTTTTTGTTCTAAATCATAAATAGGTATCTCGATATATCTAGCACCTAAATATAATACTTGTTGAATCATATCTAGACTACAATAATCTATTAATTGATTTCCTATCAAAAAACTATTATAACTACTGGAAAATGTATATTCACATAATTTTTTATATTTATATGGATTATCATTTGAACTGCTATTTACACGATAAAATATTAATTCTACTAAATTATTTTGTTCATCATTGTCTTCATTTAATGAAGACCTACTTGCAGGAAAAATTGTATCATTGGTAAAATATAATTTATTAGAGTCTATAGGATCTATATTTTTTATGTTATATGGTTTATTAACTAAATTATCGTATTTATTATTGTTTTTACCTTTAATCTCTAATACAAATTCTGAAGATAAATTATATTTCCATAAATCTATTTCATTATTTAAAATTTTTATACCATTATTTAGAGGTTCAATATTTGCTATTAATTTATCTTGAGTATTATTTTTTAATCCACAATAATCAACTGTTGTTCTTATTTCATCATACTTTAAATTATTATTAATATAGTTTAATTTTGACTTTATTCTACGAGTTTTAGAGAATAAATATGTGAGTATAATAATTACAATAATAATAATAATTAAGAATACTATATTTGTATTATTGATAAATAAAATATAGATATTTACTAAAAATGATATTATACTTTCTTTAATTATATCTAAATCCATTAAATTTTAACAAGATTTTATTTTAGATTTTTTAGATTTATTTCTTTTTATAGATTT
>Ga0209634_1002076_pt1 | contig 14219 bp, 9 predicted proteins | sample LinPmetageLP40_FD_184043 | JGI IMG/M metagenome (GOLD analysis project Ga0209634, IMG submission 184043) | Marine viral communities from the Pacific Ocean - LP-40 (SPAdes) (version 2) | ecosystem: Environmental > Aquatic > Marine > Oceanic | place: Pacific Ocean | collected 2010-08-26
GCAGATAAGCACACATTGCGATGCCAGAATGAACCAGCGCGGCATTAAGAAAGACCTGATAGACCTTACTCTCGACCTTGGTGACGTCGAAGGAGATCGCTACGTTCTGACATCGAAGATCATCGACATGGAAATTTCTGACCTTCAACGCAGGATGCACCTCCTGGACGAAGCACGCAGGAAGGGTGGCGTTACAGTTGTCGCCGTGGGCAACACCGTGATCACAACCTACCGCACAGACAGCCTTAACGCTAAGTACCAAAAATAAAAGCAGCCCCTTCCTTTAGGATCAGCATGAAAATTTCTGAATTACTCACACAAGTACGCGGCGACATGACAGGGGCGAGTGCATTCTTTGCCCTTCTCGAGATCGCTGCAAATCTAAAAACCGATACGTATCAAAGCACTGAGTTGCACTTTTTAAACCGCTCACGGCACCCGGAAACCCTACACCTGCTTGAAGGCGCGGCGAAAGTTCTCAATGAGGCCAACCGCGATACGCGCTTCTCTTCAATCATGGCATTTCTGGATGGCGCTACAGACCACATGATCGGGGAGTTCTGGATCCACAGGGATGCCTGCGACCAGATCCTGAATTTGGTTGATCAAGCCTCTACAGTGAGATTTTCGTTTAGCAACGCACTGCGCCCTTGCCTGACTTACGCATATCGGAGCGACATTGCTGGAAAGCAGTCCCGCCTGTCCTTTTGTTCGATCAACGCCGAGCACGGTCATATCCTTCACAACATTCTGGATGTGCTGGAAGTTGGTACCCCTATTTCAATCGAGACAGCCTGGCCGTGGCAGCGAAGTGAACATGACATGAGCCAGGTTGAAGTTTCCTTCCCGGCTTTTGGTGCAAACATGACCAACACAGATGGTGTCCCCCTCGCTACGCTGAGTGGGCTCGGCCTGCGCCAGGCAAAGAATGCGCGCCTTTCCATGGAGAGCCTCGCCATCGCCGACGCATTGGAGCACACCAAAGGAAAGGTCATCATGTCCGTTTCAGATGGTGCGCTTTTCCGCATGGTTGGCACGGAGCCGGTCGCACGTCGCAATCTTCTGGATAGCGGACGCCTTCAGGCAGTGATGAGCGTTCCGACGGGCATGATGTTTACCCACACGACAATCAAGACAAACATTCTTGTTCTGAATAAACCCGACACACTGCGCGAACAGGTACGATTTGCTGACCTCGGCCATGCAAGCCTTGCTCAGAAAGGGCACCGGAATCGCTTCGATGTTGAAAAAGATGTGAACTGGGCAAATGTTCTGACGTCGGACACACCCGAAGACAGGACCTTATTGCGAGACATAGAATACGATGAGATCCTGGAAAACAACGTCGTCTTGCTCCCCGATCGTTATCTCAACGTCGGCGCAAAAGAACGCCTTGATCTTTTTCTGGAACAGTCGGACGTCGCAGAACTGGAGGAGCTGGTCGAAATGATCAGACCCACCAGCCTGACACAAGATGAAGACGGCGAATATACTCTGTTCGAAGCATCCCCCTCCGACCTGAACGAGCGCGGTTTCATCGGCCACCCAGGGCGCGCGATCACCGTAGAACGCGCGAAGTATAATAAGGCATTCAACCAACAGCTTCGTCCTGGCGACGTGCTTCTCTCGATCAAAGGGAACGTGGGCGTCGTCGCTATGGTGCCGCCTGATGTGCCGAAGGAAGGCGAGGCAGAGATCTGGACTGCCGGTCAGTCAATGATGATCCTGCGCCCCAAAAAGCGGGTCAGCATGAGCTCACTTGCGCTCTACGAATACCTCACCAATGCCACTGTTCAGGAATTCCTGCGATCACTCGCTGGCGGTTCCGCAATCCAGAACCTCGCCATGAAGGACCTCAAGAGCTTTCCAGTGGTGATGCCGGATGAAGAAACCATTGAGAGGGTCAAGGCTGGCTTTGACGAACGGCAGGCGATCTTCGATCAGATCGCAGAACTGCAAAAGCAACTTCTGGATGTGCGTGATCAAGGCTGGCCCCATCTCCATCTGAAAAAGGGTGGCTGATTTAAATTACTCACAATCCACAATTATTCCATTCACAGAGATTCTAATCCAGGAATTAATGCCCTACCATAACGGGAACAGCGGATTGCATTTCGACAACTCAGGAGACCTGCCTTGAGCCAGGATACCATCAACAACAACGCGTCCTTCATCTGGTCGATCGCAGAACTACTGCGCGGTGACTTCAAGCAATCCGAATATGGAAAGATCGTTCTGCCCTTCACGATCCTGCGCCGTCTGGACTGCATTCTCGAAGGCACCAAGCAAGCCGTTCTCGACGAAGCAGCAAACCTGCCCGAGGAGATGGACGAACAGATGCGCATGGCGATCCTTTCTGGCGTGGCAGATGCAGGTGGGCAGATCTACAATCAAAGCCAGTTCACCTTCGAGAATTTGCGACAGCAGGATGCAGGCCAGCTTCGCGCGAACCTCATCGACTACCTGACCGGGTTCAGCCCGAACGTACGCGACATCTTCATCGAGAAGTTCAAGTTCACTGAAATCCTGAAAGACCTTGATGAAAAAGGCTCGCTCTGGATGGTCTTTGACCGCTTCTGCCAGCTGTCGATGCACCCGGACGATGTATCAAACCTTGAGATGGGGTACCTCTTCGAGGAATTGATCCGCCGCTTCTCGGAAATGTCCAACGAGACCGCCGGTGAACACTTCACGCCGCGCGAAGTCGTGCGGTTGCTAGTCGATCTTCTGCTGGCCAACGACCATGAAGCCCTGTCCGGAAAGGGCATCATTCGCCGCGTCTATGACCCGGCTTGCGGGACTGGCGGCATGCTTTCCGTGGCGGAGGAATCCATGAAGGCGATGAACCCGGCGCTGAATGTCGATCTGTTTGGGCAGGAACTCAATGGCGAGTCCTTTGCGATCTGCAAATCCGACATGATGGTCAAAGGCCATGACGCGTCGCGGATCGCCTATGGCAACACACTGACCGAAGACGCACATCGCTCCGAGACTTTTCATTACATGTTGTCCAATCCGCCTTACGGCGTGGATTGGAAGAAATACGCAGCACCTATCAAAGAGGAGGCCGATGAGCTGGGCTATCAAGGCCGCTTCGGTGCTGGCCTTCCCAGCACATCTGACGGGCAACTTCTATTCGTGCAGCACATGATCTCAAAAATGCGCGACGACGAGAAAGGCTCTCGGGTCGGTATCGTCATGAACGGCTCGCCCCTTTTTTCGGGCGGCGCCGCCTCGGGATATTCCGAAATCCGCCGGTGGCTCATGGAAACCGATCTTGTGGAGGCGATTATCGCCCTGCCTACGGATATTTTCTACAACACCGGCATTCAGACCTACATCTGGATCCTCTCCAACCGCAAACCCGTAGAACGCCGCGGCAAGGTGCAGTTGATCGACGCCTCCGGTGAGCAGTTCTGGCAATCCATGCGCAAATCCCTCGGATCCAAACGTCGGGAGATCGGTGACGATGCGCGCAGCGAGATCGTGCGCATCTATGGCGAGTTTCTAAACGGTAACGCCGGCGTCGGTGATGTGTCCAAGATCTTTGACACGACTGACTTCGGCTACCGTGAAATCCGGGTGGAGCGCCCTTTGCGCCTGCGACTGGAAATCAATCATGATCTTTTGGATACCCTAAAATCCGACGAAAAGGCTGTTGAAGCCTTGGAGAAGGCGGGTAAGAAATACGATGGGTATACGGATAAACTCTTTGCAATGCTGGATGAGAAACTGGGTGAGGTCTGGATGGACCGCGCCGTGTTCATTGCTGATGTGACGGATGCCATGGCGGAACGGGGTGTCAAATTACCCGCGGCCGCTCTCAAGACACTCGTCGCCCGCTTCGGCGCGCCCCATGAAGAGGCCGAGATCTGCGCTGACAAGAACGGCGATCCCGAACCAGATACCAAGCTGCGTGACCACGAGTTGGTGCCACTGGGTGAGGACTGGCAGGCGTATTTCGCGCGCGAGGTTGAACCCTTCGTGCCTGACGCTTGGGTAGAAACCGCCCATGTGGATGCCACAGACCGCGAAGTGGGCCGCGTAGGGTATGAGATCAACTTTAACCGCTATTTCTACCAGTATATTCCGCCGCGGCCGCTGGAGGAAATTAATGCGGAGCTGAAGGCGCTGGAGGCCGAGATTGCAGGGTTGTTGAAAGAGGTGGTGGCGTGAACACTATCCAAGCTCATCATCTCAAGACCTCAGTTGGCGATATCCCTGCAGAATGGGAAGCCGCTCGTGCGAAAACCCTTTACCGGGAACGAAAGGAGCTGAGTAAATCCGGCGAAGAAGAACTACTAACAGCATCGCATCTTACTGGGATCACAAAGCGATCGGAAAAAAATGTTGGAATGTTTATGGCTGAAACACTTGAAGGCTATAAGATTGTTTCGCCTGAAGATGCGGTTGTTAATACGATGTGGGCGTGGATGGGTGCCTTGGGCATCAGTTCCGAACATGGCATCATAAGCCCTTCTTATGGCGTTTATAGCCCAATTGGCGAGGAGAAAGACTTCCGCTTCTTCGACTATCTATTCCGTTCAGCGCCGTTCGTTGCGGACATCAACCGTCGTTCAAAAGGTATTTGGTCGTCGCGCCTTCGGCTTTACCCTGATGATTTCCTCGCAATGCGCTTGCCGATACCACCGATCCCCGTTCAGAAGAATATTGCAGACTTCTTGGACAAGGAAACGGATAGGATTGATGGTCTAGTAAAAAAGAAGTTACTTTTCCTCGAAGCGGTCGGGCAACGAATTGAAGCTTTGGTAGCAGATGTAATTTCCAATACATCAACACCACGTTTGCGATTTGAGAATATTTCACGGCGCGTCCTTAGACCCGTTGTGCTTTCTGAACACCACGAATTGGTTCGACTTGGACTTTACAATCGCGGTCGTGGAATCTTCAAAAAACTGGCAGCTGATCAGGAGGGCATGGGAGATTCAGACTTTTTCTTTGTTGAGCCTGGTGATTTGATCCTAAGCGGTCAATTTGCATGGGAGGGTTCTGTGGCTTTGGCCTCAGAAGATGAGCAAGGTTGCGTTGTCTCCCATCGCTACCCAGTTTTCAAAGCCATTGCCGGCATCAGTACAGCTTACCTGCTTGGTTTATTCCGAAGCTCATATGGTGACTTTCTTTTAAACGAAGCTTCCAGAGGTTCCGCAGGTCGCAATAGACCTTTGAATACATGGCGCCTTGGAAAGGAAAAAATTCCTGTCCCATCGAAACGGGTACAAGCCGCCATCGCTCAAGCTCTCTCTGACGAGCAGCAGCTGAAAAAGAAAGTAGACCGGTCCATACAATTGCTGATCGAAACAAGGGCCGCCCTGATCACCGCCGCCGTCACAGGCCAGATCGACGTCGACACCTACGGCAAAACGGGCACCACTTCCGCCACGCTCGACCGGATCGAAGAGGAGATAAAGTGATGACGGCTGAAGACGTAAAGAACTCCGTCCGAGCCTTTCTTCGCGCCGAATGCGAACCTGTCCCGACAAAAAAGGCAGGCAGCAATCAGGTTCATCTTGAAGTTTGGGTCACACGTCAGCGCCGAAGAGCAATCGGTATCGAGATGGACCACGATAAATTGGTGAACCTCTGGGTGACCAGCATGAACATCCCACCAGATCTGCCAGCCAGTATCAGCGTGCATCGCAAACAGCCGACCGTACGCGGATGGACTGATGACAACGGTGATGGAACAAACAGCAATCTCAGCGCTTATGAGGAGTTTCGGACCAAGCCTATCGCACGGCTTGGTGTGTCAACTGAAGCAGATGTGATGACTATTCTGGAGCATTTGAACAGATGAATATCGAACACAACTCGAGTTCCTCAAAAAACATCATGTTGCCAGGCTTTGAAAACCGGGAAATGTCATGCGAACTGAAAGAGCGGCATCTTCCCGATGAAATCTTCTGTTACCCAAGAGTAGACGCGTGGCAAGATCGCATGTGGAGCATGATGAGTGACCTGGTCACAGAAGAAGTGAAGGCTGAATTCATCCGTAACCCACCAGAATTTCTCGCATCAGACGACCTTTCATGGCTGGATGAAATTATCGAGTCTATCAAAGGTGAGTGGTATGATATCAAGGTTCTGACCGCCGAACGTATCAAGACCGGGTACCGCGCCTTCCGGATGTATCATTCGACACGGACAGACGATTTGAGCAGCTTCTATACACATGGCCTCAAAATTCCAAACAACTCTGAGATTGAAGACAAGGCACGCGTACTTTTCTTGAACGGCCAATTTCAATCTGCAACTGAAACAACACTTTCAGAAGCGATTGACGACCTAAACGCTGGTGAATTCTCATACCGTTCTGACGAGAAAGCCAGAGCATATTGCTGTGCAAATGAACGGGACTTTTTAACCCGTTCTGGCGGATCAGGCCACTATCTTGATTTTGGGAGTGAATACCTGTTCAACCTCGGGATTCGCCTTGTAGGGAAATACAAAGCACAAAGAACTCTTCGAACAGTGGGTAGGCCAACGATTTTTCAGGTTGATGTTCCGATGAACCTCGTCAGTTCCTATACAGTCGAAGAATTCGCAGGCTGCATGTTGGAATATTCTTTCTGCAAACTTCTCCCAGATCGCGAGCCCTACGCTTTCAGCCCCGGTGCAGGTTCGGGCGTAATCCTCAGATACCCAATCCCTAAAGAAGCGATTACCAGTCATTTTCATCCGAAAAAATTTTATCACGCCCACCAATTCTGAGGAGGAAGATCGATATGCCCAGCCCAGACATTTCCAACACAAGAATGCACACCGAAGAAGCTGTCGAGCTTCACCTTGTGAACCAGCTCGTCACCCGTCAAGGATGGGTGCAGCGGTCTTCTAAGGACTACGACCGCAAGCTTGCCCTCGATCCCGAGATGATCGAAGAGTTCGTAAAGACCACCCAGCCTGACGCTTGGAAAAAGCTCTGCGACCAGTATACGGGCAAAGAGCGCGATACGCTCTCCCGTCAGGTCGAGGCGCGACTAAAGGCAGTCGGCACCCTCGAAGTGCTCCGTCAGGGCATCACTATCGTTCCCGGCATCAAGATCACCCTTTGCGCCTTCAAGCCCGCCTCTGGGCTCAATCCGGCGTCCCAGCGCGCCTATGAGGCCAACATCCTCACAGTCATGCCTCAGGTCCGGTATTCTTTGCGCAACGAGAACGCCATCGATGTCGTGCTTTTCGTCAACGGCATCCCCGTCGCCACGCTGGAGCTGAAAAACACCCTGACTGGATCGACCTACCAGACGGCGGAGAAGCAATACCGCAAAGACCGTGCCCCGAACGGCGAGCCGCTTTTGACCTTCAAACGCGGGGCGTTGGTCCATTTCGCTTTGGACCAGGACAATGTCTCAATGACAACGCACCTGAACAATGGCAAGACACGCTTCCTTCCCTTCAACCGCGGCCGCGACAACGGTGCCGGCAATCCGGATGTCAAAGACGACTTCCGCATCGCCTACCTCTATCGGGACATCGGCGCGCGAAAAGCCGTCTTCTCCCGCGAGGTACTCCTGGGAATCTTACACCGCTTTGTGCTCGTTGATGAGGTAGAACAGCCCAATGGCCGCGTAAAGCGCACCACCATCTGGCCACGCTTCCAACAACTCGACGCAGTCCGTATGCTGATTCAGGATGCAAAGGCGAATGGGGCAGGTCATAATTACCTGTTCCAACATTCCGCAGGTTCTGGAAAATCGAATACCATCGCCTGGGCGGCTCATCATCTGGCGACGCTGCATGATGATCAGGACAATCCGATTTTCGATACGATCATCATCGTTACTGACCGGGTTGTCCTGGACCGGCAGCTGCAGAAAACCGTTAATTCATTTTCCCAGACCGAAGGCTATGTCAAACCTATTGACGGGACATCCCGTCAGCTGAAAGAAGCTCTTCAGGCTGGGGCAAAGATCATAATCTCGACGATCCACAAGTTCTCGACTGAACAGCTGTCAGTCCTGAAGAACGAAGCCAACCGCAGATTTGCGATCATCATCGACGAGGCCCACAGCTCCCAGTCGGGCAAGCATGCGGACAGCATGGCGCGGGTTTTGGCCGATGGTGAGCTGACCGAAGAAGAGCGTGAGCTCGACGCTACAGAGCAAGCATTGCTCGAGCTCCAGCGTCTGCGTGGCCCACAGGCGAACCTCTCCTACCTCGCATTCACCGCCACGCCGAAAAACGTGACCATGGAACGTTTTGGCCGGATTACCGAGGAAGGCCCACAGCCGTTCCATTTATACTCCATGCGTCAGGCCGTCGAAGAGAAGTTCATTCTCGATGTCTTGCGCAACTACCAGACATACACGTCTTATGCGCAACTCGAGAAGGCTATCGAGGACGACCCGCGCCTTTTGGAGCGCAAATCAGCGCGCAAGGTTGCCCGTTTCATCGATTTTCATCCCTCAGCGATGATCCAGAAAGCAGAAGTGATCGTCGAACATTTTCGCCGCCACGCTTTGCCTGAAATCGACGGACAGGGCAAAGCAATGGTCGTGACCGCCAGTCGCGAGCATGCAATCAAGACCTATCAGGCGATCACAAAGTACATCAAGGATAACCGATATACAGACGTACGCGCCTTGGTCGCCTTTTCCAGCGAGATCAATGTCGATGGACAGTCATACACCGAGGTCGGCATCAACGGCTTCTCCGAAACTGAGCTGCCGCGTCAATTTGATGGAGCAACCTACAACGTTCTTGTGGTTGCAGAGAAATACCAGACAGGGTTTGATCAACCGAAGCTTGTCGCAATGTATATCGACCGCAAACTGAATGGCCTACAGGCTGTTCAGACATTGGCCCGCCTGAACCGGATTTATCCCGGCAAAGAGCGCACCTTCATTCTCGACTTCCGGAACACAGTTGAAGACATCCAGGAAGCATTCAAGCCCTACTATAACGTCACCACGATGGAAGACGTCTCCGACCCGAACCAGGTCTACAACCTTCAGGCACGCCTCCTCGCCTTTGGTGTCCTTGATGCTGAAGAAATCGAGAGGTTTGTTGACCGCTTCATCAACGCGACACGCCGCGTAGACGAGCGCCCGGTTCTTGAGGGTGTTGTACGGCAAGCAATCACGCGCTTTACGAACAATCTTGACGAAGAGGAGCAGGAGGAGTTCCGTCAGGTTCTGGCATCGTTCCTGCGCTTCTATTCGTTCATCGCGCAGGTGGTTCATCTTGGCGATACCGATCTTGAAAAGCTGCACGTTTATGGTTCTTGGCTGAAGCGCATGCTGCCTACTCGGCAGGCGCCGCAGGGAGAAGATGTCACCGACGATATGCTCGAGCTGGATGCGTACAAGCTTGAAAAGCAGGGTGACCCGCAGGATGCAAGCCTGGGGGCTGGCGACAACGCGCCATTAAGCCCGATCGACCGGTTTGGGGCCAATCCCTTCACCGAAGAAGAGGCGAAGACGCTTTCGGAGATCATCGAGGCATTCAATTCACGTCATGGGACAGAGTTCAGCGAAGAAGATTACATCCGCTTCGAGGCTGTGAACCAGGATATTCTTGAAGATGATGCATGGGCGGAAATGCTGCGGAACAATGACCCGCGGGATGTGCAGCCACGCTTTGAGGCAGAGTTTGTTCGTCGTACGATCCAAGCGTTCCAGCGCGATGGTGCGATGCGGAATGCGTTCATGCAGGATCAGGAAGCACGCAACATGCTGATGCAACTGATGTTCCGTCGCGCCGTGCGTGGTGCGGGTCAAGCGGCATGAGTTTGATGAAAAAAAGCCCTGGGAGCGGCGTACCTGTCCCAGGGCTCGGGTGCTCCGCTGTTAAGCCAGAGCTGCTATTGATCAGAGAAGTACCATAGAATGGCCCAAAGTCAAGAACCGATCACCTATGACAGAACGTTGCTGGAAGCACTTGATAACACTTTGTCACCATCAAGGATGGCCCCATATCTACTACTTGCTGACAATGATCCTGTATATGCGCACCAACTATATCTTTGGAACGCTCGACTTGCAAAATCGTTCCTTTATCCGCTCGGCGTCGTAGAAGTTGCGGTGCGGAACTCCATGCATAAGGCACTGTCAGAGGCTTTCGGGACAACTGAATGGGTCATCAGTCCAAATCTATACTACACATATTTTACGCCAGAAAGTCTCGCTTCGCATGGGTCCTCAAAGAGGCGATTGACACGCTCAAAGGGCAGGACACCAAATCCAGATGAGATGGTCGCTGGTCTAAATTTTGACTTCTGGTCGAACATTCTTCGCCCTGAATACATGCCAATGTGGCTAATAAATAGTGCTTTGGGAAAAGCGTTCCCTTTGATGGAACCGGCACCCGATCTTGCCAAAGCACGTCTTGCTATAGCCGATGTTAACCATCTTCGAAATCGCATTGCTCACCATGAACCCATCCATCACCTTGATATCCGTGCAAGAATGGACTTGCTGCATGGAGTCATGGGATTTGTTTGCAAAGATACGGCAGGTTGGATGAAAGAATGTTCAACCGTGATGCAAACTTTGCGAACGGTCCCTTCGAAAGTATCAAGCTTACCAGGGCCTCAACTCTCCTCCACGAACATACGCCCTCCAATAGAGTTTCTCTCTGAAGCAAAGGTGACCGATATTCTCGCTGCAATTTGGCAACAGAGACCTCAGGTGATTGCTATGCGAGATGCCACTGGAGAGGTGAATTTGATTACAGCAGCCCAAGTTCTCGAGTACATTGAGTATAATAGAGCAATTAACGACGGAGCCGTTCTGCTGACGGACGAGACCATCGCCGAAATCCTATGCCATACTACTCCGCCATTACTTGCTGAGATAAAAGAAACCGAAACAACAGGTGACGCTCTTGCCGCTTTTTTTCCAAGAGGAAATAAAACCCCGAGGCCACACTTCCTAAAAGTAATGCAAGATGACGTTATTTGTGGGGTCATCCAGAACCCAATCGTAAAATATCAATAGGTCAAACAACACTCCGCGGTAGTGTTCGCTTCAGGCATGGCCCTACTTCGATCATCTGCGCACGGTCCAGCATCCGAACAGTATCCCGCAAGGTCTGGCGCTGCCCGGTATCCCCCTCCATCGGGCATGACCTGAGCCCCAAGTTCCCTCCAGCTTTGAGCGGAGTCCTTGGAGTTAAATCTTTGGCGTTAAGCCGCCATCTTGTCCATTGTCTTTCTCTGCAAAAATTCCATCGGTGTCAGGTTGCCCAATGCTGAATGTGGTCTGCGCCAGTTGTAATCCTCCTGCCATTCTTCAAGCGTTTCGCGGGCGTCACCCAGTGTTCCAAACAACGTTTCGTTGAGACATTCGTCTCGTAGCTTGCCGTTGAAGCTTTCGATAAAGCCATTCTGCTGGGGTTTTCCAGGCGCGATGTAATGCCAATCGATACCCGTGTCTTGAACCCATTTGAGGATCGCCATACTGGTGAACTCAGTTCCGTTGTCTGAAACTATTGTCTTCGGCATGCCTCGTTCTGCGATCACCTTGTCCAGTTCACGAGCAACCCGGTGTCCGGACAGCGATGTATCAGCAACCAGAACCAAGTTCTCACGACTGAAGTCATCGACGACTGCCAAGATGCGAAACCTGCGCCCGTCTGTCAGCGCGTCTGACACGAAGTCCAAGCTCCAGCGTTGGTTCGGGCCATCCGGCAGCACCATTGGCTTCCTTGTGCCCAAAGCACGCTTTCGGCCACCTCTACGGCGTACCTGAAGCTTCTCTTCGACGTAAATGCGCCTGACCTTTTTGTGGTTCACGACAAAACCCTCCCGCGCAATCATCACGTGGACACGACGACAACCAAACCGTCGCCGTTCTCGCGAAACCCGTTTGATAGCATCTCGCAGTTCAGCATCATCACCACGACGCGACAGATACCGCACCGATGACCGATCAACTTGCAGCACATCGCACGCCCGTCGCTGACTGACCTGATGAACTTCCATCAAGTGAACCACAGCTTTCCGCTTCGCTACGGGCGTCACCACTTTTTTGAATTGATGTCTCGCAGCATGGCGTTGTCCAACATCTGTTCGGCCAGTAGCTTCTTCAGCTTACCGTTCTCGTCTTCCAACGCTCGCAGCCGCTTCGCGTCAGACGGCTCCATGCCGCCGTACTTCGATTTGTATTTGTAGAACGTCGCTGAACTGATCCCATGCCGCCGACATACATCGGCAGTCTTCTCGCCAGATTCCTGTTCCTTGATCATCGCTATGATCTGTTCGTCCGTAAATCTCGCCTTCATTTGTCCGTCCTTTTGTTGGGCGGACTCTACACAAATTTGGAGGAGTTTTAGGGGCTCAGGTCAGGCAGTGATGTTTGACCTACACTTGACCCGCCTCGATCCGGTTGGAAAGACGGCAACTTGAATCTTGGATTTCATTTTTTGCATAGAATGACTCTCACTCCTCAAATCGCGACATCTGGATGAGCGCATCACAACCCATTAATATCAATGAGAAATTTTTATTGTTGAATTTGCACCTCGTCAGCCAAACATCTTTCGCACGGCCATCGCGCACGATGCCGGAGCGGCAAAAAGCGTGCGTTTTGCATGATCTTGTTAACCAAATTGTTTAGTTCCCAAGATGAAGTTTGCGAAAAAAAATACTCCGAAATTTTTCTCAATTCACCTTCGGTCATACTGCGCACCGAACGGAAACAAAATTCCCGCAAGGGTAGTTTTCTCAAGAGTGTAGAACTGGAAATCTGCCGCGTGCATTGCGAATCACGCAGAACTTTTTCCTCAAATTTTCGCCGACAAAGCCTACCGTTCTGGGAATGGAGGCTTTTGAGACTTCAGGATCTTTAATGAAAAAAAATGATGCCACTTATTCTGCATAAAGGGCGGGAAGCAGACTTACGGCGGTGCAACGTGGCAACCGCAGCGAACTTGGGATAGCGGTCATTCATACACCACGCAGCGCAAGTCGCTACCTTCTGCCCATCACGGCCGGGAAACCACCCACTTTTTATTTATGTGCGACAATACCTTTCGCGGCAATCAATTTTTAGATCAGGCAAACTGGCACTTGGGAGAGAGCAAACCCTCTGGTAGAATGATGGCTACCTAGGGGGCGGCATGATCAGACTTACAAATGTGTGCGTTGAGGGTTTCCGTCTTCTGGACAATATAGAGATCGCCGTGGAAGCTGGCGCGACGGTTGTTGTCGGCCGCAACAACAGCGGCAAGACCTCGCTCACAGAAGTGTTCGATCGGTTCCTTGGCGAGCAAGCCGGTAAGTTCCGCCTTGAAGATTTTGCTGCCGTTGTCAGGCCTAAATTCCTGTCCGCGAAAGGGCTGAGAGACGGCGGGGCAGCCGCCCCAGAAGCCGTGCTGTCGGAGTTGCCGGTCATCGCGCTTACGCTGACCTTTACCTACAATCCGACCGCCGACGATCTCGGTGCGCTGTCGCCGTTTGTCATCGATCTCGATCCTGATTGCGTCACGGCCATCGCCCGGATCGAGTATTCGCCCATGCTCAACACCGTCCCGATGTTGCTCGATCTGCCCGAACTGGAAGAGGAAGCGAATCCGAACGAGAGCCTTCTCCGACATCTACGCGATGCTATCCCCAAAGCCTACGCCATCCGCTGCTTTGCGATCGACCCCACCGACTACACCAACCGGCGCGCGTTTGATAAAACCACGGAGCTTTCGGCGTTGATCAGTACCGGCTTCGTCAAGGCTCAGCGGACGCTCGATCTCGGCAAGCGTGGTGACACTGACGTGATCGGCAAACTCCTGAACAAGTTATTCAAGACTGCCAACACCGTGACCGCATCAATCGGTGATCAGGAAATCGCCCAAGGGCTAAAGGCATCCGTGGCCGATCTCGAACAGGCGATGCAGGGAGATTTCGACGAGCGGCTAAAAGACTTGCTGCCCGCGCTCAACACCTTCGGGTTCCCCAGCATCAACGATACAGAGTTGCGACCGCATACGACGATCGATGTCGAGAGCCTTCTCACCGACAACACCCGCATCCTTTATACTGGGGCAGACGGCGTTCACCTGCCCGAGGGGTACAACGGGCTCGGTACACGCAATCTTATCTATATCCTCCTCCAGCTGGAAGCTCTGCATAAAGCCTATCGTAGCTCCGCGATGCGGCCCGCGACCCATCTCGTTTTTATCGAGGAACCTGAGGCGCATCTGCACCCCCAGATGCAGGAGGTGTTTATCAGCCAACTCAACGCGGCCGTCGCCACTCTTTCACAGAAATA
>Ga0209634_1002077_pt1 | contig 14219 bp, 8 predicted proteins | sample LinPmetageLP40_FD_184043 | JGI IMG/M metagenome (GOLD analysis project Ga0209634, IMG submission 184043) | Marine viral communities from the Pacific Ocean - LP-40 (SPAdes) (version 2) | ecosystem: Environmental > Aquatic > Marine > Oceanic | place: Pacific Ocean | collected 2010-08-26
TAACTCCAGTCGGTATTGATTGCCAATAAAAGAGTAGTCTCCTCCCATTTCCATCAAAAAGCTTCTAATGTTTTTCACCATACCCAACTCTAAATCTCTTTCCTTGTAATCTTCTGCCATCTCCAAAAAGTCAAAGCTGTAATTATCTTTTACAGCCAATTTGGCTTGATGCTTATATTTCGCTTCTAATGGACTTATCAAAGTTGGTTTGATTGTTTAAAAATAGTTGATAAGCTCCGCCTTCTACTTGATGGATTAACACGTTTTTCGTCCATCCATATTTCTTCGTCATCTTGATGTAAAACTCTCGTTCTAAGTCGTCTTTACACCTGTCTATAATTACTGTATTATGACTCCAACCAATTTCTCTCACCAATGGTGAGAGTTTTACATTTGTTTGATATTCCAAGTAGAATTTTCGCATTCTCCACAGGTTCTGTGAGGAAAAGCCTTTCAGCCCAGGAAACTCTTTTTGCAAATCATCAGCTAAGGTTTCTACTACTGACTTACCCCATTTGTACTCTTCTTGCTTTTCAATTATAGACTGACCTATTTCCCAATAAAGGTTGATTAATTCCTTATTTACAGCTTTCAAAGCTTGGTATTGAGATTGATAAATCTTCTCTTTTACCTCCTCTAAAAAACCGCTGTAATGCTTTTCGATTGTACTCACATCTTCAAAGTTAATTGTTTATTCTTTTCATATCTCTGGATGGAACTTGTTAATATATTCTTGTAAGTATTGTAAGTCTCGTAAGTCATTGAGTTTGTATTTTTCTGTACTACTTACATATCTGTGACCTGTTATGTATTGCATTTGTCTGAATCTAGGAACAGTACTATTGGTTTGATCTGCGTTCTTTTGATGATCAACTTAACAGCGGTAGGAAACAAGGAAGCAACAGGTTACCCTCCGCCAACAATCCGCACTTCTGCCCTTCGATTTTCCTCTCCTACTCCTTCTGTATGTTGCAACGACCCATATCCTTTAGCGATGATCTTTTCCTCTGGTATTCCATTCTCAACAAAGAAATCAAATACGATCAATGCACGCTTGTGGGACAGGTCCAGATTGTATTTGGGATTACCATCCGATGATGCAAATCCTGCAATGTCGATTTTTAGTCCATCGTATTTTCTGAGTAAAGTAATGATACTATCAAGCTCGACTTGATGTTGCTCCTGTATATGGCTTTGACTCGCATCGAAATATACTTTATGAGTGCCTCCTATCAAGTTCAGCTCATAATCTTCAAATGCCCGGACTACTTTACCATCAACAACTTCATTCTCTACAGTATTGGCTGTCGTTACGTCAAATTTTGCCTTCCGAGAAATAATATCAGCTCCTGTTTCTCCAGACTCTGAATTGTCTCCATGATACCGCACCATAAAAATATCTTCAAATCCGAGCCCACCTTCTCTGATTGATGAGAAATAGGCCGTTCTGCCACCTTTTGTTGGATGAAAATACAATTCATTGTCAGGCGTATTTACAGGGTATCCCAAATTTTCAGGCTTAGACCATTCGCTGCTTGCACTATCATACACCGTTCTAAAGACATCATATCCTCCATACCCTTTATGCCCAGAGCTACTGAAGTAGAGCGTCTTACCATCATAATCTAAAAACGGACTGTCCTCATCATACTTCGTGTTTATAGCATCTCCCAGACTCTTTGACTTGTACCAATTTCCTTTAGAGTCCGTCACACAATAATATAAATCAATTCCTCCTGCACCACCTGGGCGATCACTGCTATATATAATCACGCCTGGTGAGGAAGTCTCACTCACCGAATTTTCTGCATAAGTAGAAGAATTGATCCGGCTACTCAGAAACTTAGGCTTAGACCACTTCGCCCCATCATAATCTGAATAGTAGATATCCCCCCTACCTGTATCCTTGTATAAGTACAGTCTGCTTCCATCGGATGATAAGGCAATATTTGCATCATGATATGCGGTATTGATAGGAGCACCAATATTCTCGGCAGGGCTCCATTTACCACCTTGTTTTCTAGAAATAAAAATCTCCTCAAAATAAAAATTATCACTATCCACATCTCCACTGGTATTGCCATCTTGTCTCCTGGACGTAAATATCATTACAGATTCATCTTCACTAATTACCGGAGCATAGTCCGGCCATACTGAATTGATTTCCTCTCCAATGCTCTCAATGGAATATTGAGTAGGTCTTGAAATAATTGCTTTTGCATTCCTACATTCGAATAATTTACGATCAACGGTCACAAGCCTGGTGCGATCTTTTCCTCTATATTTTGCTTTCGCAAAGTACTTCTTTTTATATTTTTGATATTGTTCAATCGCACTATCGAAATCAAAACCGTAGTGATAGGCAAGCCCAATTTGAAAGTCAATATCAAACCTATAGTTTGGGTCTATTCCCTGTACTTGTTGGAAATATTTAAGTGCTTTGTCCTTATTGATCGTTTCGAGATACAACTTACCAGCCATCCAGTTAGCCTTGATATTAGAAGGGTCAAGGTCAGCCGCCTGTACATACATTTCTTTAGCAATCTCTATTGCCTCCTTTTGATATTTATAAATCTCATCTGCCTGCTGCATATAAGCCTGAGATTGAGCGATTGCATCATCTTGTGCAGAGACTAGTCGGAATTGAAGAGACAGTAGAATAGAAAAAATAAACGCTATTCTGAGACAGTTATTCATACCAGCAGATATATTCTAAAAAAATAAAAATAAGAAAAAACCCTTAAAATCAACTACATAATAACAAAAACAGCCAATCTACTCTCGTAAATTGGTCACTTGATGTCATTACTGAAGCATTATTGCTTCTTAAAGTACTTCATTGCTTCAGGTATCTGAGCTTTCAAATCACTGATTCGCGTATCATTTGATGGGTGTGTACTCATAAATTCAGGTTGCTGACTGCCACTGCTTTTCGCACTCATTCTTTCCCAAAACTTAGGAGCCTCGCCAGGATCATATCCAGCCATGGCCATAAAGATTAGCCCCATTTTATCAGCTTCAGATTCATGCTTTCTAGAGAAAGACAGCATACCCAATTTTGTGCCGGCACCAATAGACTGCATCAGAATTTCGTTGGTCATGCTTGGATTTTGACCTAACGCTACAGAAACCCCTCCTAAAAGGCCATTGGTCACCAGACCAGAACTCATTCGCTCTCTGCCATGATTGGCAATGGCGTGAGCTACCTCATGCCCCATCACAACAGCGATTCCCTTTTCATCTTGGCATATTGGCAAAATCCCCGTATAAAAAGCAACCTTGCCACCAGGCATAGCCCACGCATTTACCACATCCTCCTCTATCAAATTGAAATCCCAGGCAAACCCATCAAGATAATCATTGTAATTGTTGTCTTGCATGTATTGTTCAACGGCCTTTTGTATCCGCACTCCAACACGTTTCACTTTAGCTACTTGTTCCTTGTCCTGCGAAAGTTTGCTTTCTTTCAAGACTTTTTCGTACTGAGCAAAACTCATGGGTATGATTTCCTCATTGGACACCAAACTCAGTTGTCTTCTCCCTGTAATGGGCACCGTAGCACAACCATATAACAAACTTCCGATCAGCACTATTGTCAATAATCTATTCATCTTCATTCAATTGTTTTTTTATATGATTGACTATCATAAACTATACCGAAGATACGGCTCGCAAATTATATTTCAATGGGATGTTTCATATTTTAGTTAATCGCCTATTTTTGTGATGAATTGAATTGCTAGTCCTATAACAGAAATACAAATTCTTTTATTATGAGAACTTAATTAGAGCATGTTTATAGAGTCCCTGTAGATACCATGGACGGTGCCTGCCTTGACCGGCAAAGGCAGGTCTTCACTGCCCATTTCAGAGTTGTAAAGAGGTTCGTGAGGACACGAACCTCGGAATGGTTAGTTTATAGACAGACTCTAAAATTATGCTTTCACTCGATATACGAATTAGTGAATCACTTCGTGTTTTAGGTAAAAAAACTAACAGAGATAAATTATATTTTATGAATATTTATGCAATTGGTCGGAATTATGTTGCTCACATTGAAGAGCTCAACAATGAGACACCTGATGAACCTGTCATATTCACCAAGCCAGATACTGCACTTCTAAGAAATAATGACGCGTTTTACTTTCCTGATTATAGCAATGATATTCATTATGAAGTAGAGCTCACTGTTCAGATCAACAGCAGAGGAAAGAATATTCAGGAGAAATTTGCACATAAGTACTATGATGAAATAGGACTAGGCATAGACTTCACTGCCAGGGATTTACAAACCAAGGCAAAAGAAAAAGGACTTCCCTGGACGATAGCAAAAGGCTTTCACGGATCTGCCCCTATTTCTAAATTCATTAAAAAAGACACTTTCGGAAACTTGAATGATGTTAATTTTCGTTTAGAGAAAAACGATCAACCAGTTCAACAAGGAAACACTGGTCTGATGCTCTATCCTATTGATGCGATCATCAGTCATCTTTCAAAGTATTTTACCTTGAAGAAGGGAGATATAATTTTCACTGGAACTCCAGCAGGTGTAGGTCCTGTCAAAATTGGTGATCATCTTGTAGGATATATTGAAGATCAAAAAATGTTCGATTTTGAAGTTAAATAACACCCTTTATATCATCCTTGTATTTTTAAGTTCCGCAGTTTTAGCTGGAATAGAACCAGATAGCGTTCGTTCCAAGGCTGATGGCGGAGATGACTACTACATGTTCCCGATTCGCCCCAATGAGATCAATACATTGGCCGGAAATATGGGAGAATTGAGGACATCACATTTTCATGCAGGACTTGATATTAGAACAGGAGGACGCACAGGATTGCCAGTTTATGCCGCAGCAGATGGCTATATCTCCAGGGCTGCTGTGAAGTCCGGTGGCTATGGGAAGGCACTTTACATTACGCATTACAATGGAGAGACTACCGTTTATGCACACCTGGACAAGTTCAATGGGGCAATTGGCGAACATATCAAAGAACATCAGTATAATCTTCGTAGTCTCTATTTGAATAAATATTTCAAGAAAGATGTCTTCAAAGTCAAAAAGGGTGATATCATTGCCTATTCTGGTAATAGTGGGTCTTCTGCAGGTCCACATTTGCATTTCGAAATCAGGGATAAAGATCAGCAAATCCTGAACCCACTCAAATACGACTTTGAAGAAATCAGGGACACTACGCCTCCTATATTCAAAAGTCTGGCGCTGACACCTAAGAGCATTGATTCAAGAATCAGCAATAAATTTGACAGAGTTACTTTCCCTATCATGCATGAGAATAACAGCTATTTAATCAAAGATACCATCCAGGTTTTTGGCAAGGTAGGCTTTGAACTGTTGGCTTATGATAAGCTCAATGACGCTAACTACAAGTGCGGTATTCCCAAAATTAGTTTTGAACTGGATGGAGCATTGGTTTTCAGGCAAAAGATTGATACTATTAACTTTTCGGTGCAGCGCAATATCTTAACACATTACAACTATCCAGCTTACATCTCCTCTGGACAGAAATACCACAAACTGTACCTTGATGACGGCAATGAGCTACCTTTTTATAAAACCAATCAATCAAAAGGTCTATTGGATCTCAAGCATAACGAGATCAAAGAAGGTGTTATCAAGATTACCGATGTACTCGGCAACGAATCGAAGCTAATTTTTCATATTAAAGGAATGCCAGTAGATGCGATTCACGACATTAAGGAGGTCTCCAACAAACCAAAGGTAAAACTCTTGGAAAATACGCTCATCATCAAGGAGCCCGTTCAATCGTTGGTCACCATGATGACTGATAGTGTCCATAAGAATATCAACCCTGCCTACCATAGTGATGAAATGAATTATTACCTGATCGACCTGAGAAAAGGAATTCCTAATATTGCGATCAATGACAGTGCCTTATTGACATTTGATCATCCGTCAGTGGTTGTTCCCAATAAGAGTTATGCCTACTACAGCCCGCATATTGAAGTCAATTTCAGTAGGAATGATTTGTTTGACACCGTCTATTTCAGCACTTCATACAGACAGGGTGATAGTTTGAGATCAGAAGTATTTACGATTGGTGACCCTACACATTCCTCTCTCAAACAAAGTATCAACGTCACGCTAAAAACAGATAATAACTGGGACCCACAGACTACTGGATCGGCTCATGTCTATAAAAAACATGGCAATAATCATTCATTTATTGGTGGCATATGGAATGGAAGTAATATTTCCTTTAAAACGAGGGAATTGGGAGATTTTGTAATATTGAGCGACATGGAGTCTCCATCAATTTCCGCTATTAGAATTAGCAAAGAATCAATTGCCTTCGCAATAAAGGACAACTTGTCTGGAATCAATAAATTTGATGTTTTTGTAAATAATAAATGGGTATTGATGGACTATGACTACAAAATCGCCCAAATATGGTCTGACGAATTGGAAAACGCTCCTTTCACCGGAGAAGTAAGGCTCCGAGTAACAGATAACGCAGGAAACGAACAAACTTACTTGACTAAAATACCACAATAAAAATGATAAATATAGGAGATAAAGTTCCTGATTTCGAATCAGTTGATCAAGACGGCAACAAAGTTAGTCTATCCCACTACATAGGGAAAAAAGTGATTATCTACTTCTATCCAAAAGACAATACGCCTGGATGTACCAAGCAAGCTTGCAATCTAAGAGACAACTATCAAAGACTGCAAGAAGAGGGCTACGAAATACTGGGAGTAAGTACAGACCCTGGCAAGTCTCACTTAAAGTTTATTGATAAATACTCACTTCCATTTAAACTCCTAGTAGACACCGACAAAGTGGTACACGATGTGTTCGGCACTTGGGGTGAAAAGCAAATGTATGGAAGAAAGTACATGGGAACATTGCGCAAGACTTTTGTGATCAACGAGCAAGGGATTTTGGAAAAAATCATCGACAAAGTAAAAACGCAAGATCATACAGATCAAATCATCTAACAATTTGTTTATTTATTGATAAATAATATAAACTTACAAATATTTAATTATCAGTCAGATACCTATTGCATCTCAGCAGGCAAATCATAAGTCATATTCATAGGTAAAAAAACATGACTTTTTGCGTACCATTTTTCTCGTTTTTTGACAATAATATTGTAATTTAACGAAGTTTTTGGTTTTAATCATACTTCCAATTTTGAAAAAACAGATACTTAAAATTCTAAATGTAGAAGAAGCAGAAGCACCTCAAGTGTATATGTTACTGTTGATGGGGTTTTTCATGGGTATATTTTTAGCCACCTTTGAAGTATCCTCTTTCACTCTTTTTATCACCAATTTTGATGAAGCCAAAGATCTTCCAATAGCCATCGTGGCTTCGGGATTGGTAGGTATTGTATTGACATTTCTTTACAACAAATTGCAAGTACGCATTTCGTTCACTGCCCTAGGAACTTTGGTACTGACTCTGATGACTTCTTTGATCGTAGGGATTCGTTTTGGATTGAATATTGTCGAAGATCCACATGACTTATATTATGTGGCTTTTGTGCTTGCCACGCCATTTTCTTATTTAGCCCTACTCATATTTTGGGGCGTGTTTGGAAGACTCTTCAACCTTCGCCAAGCCAAAAGAATCATAGGTAGCATTGATACAGGGACGTTGATAGCATCCATTGTGGCATTATTTTCTATTCCATTCTTGCTCGACTATATGGATCAGGTGTCTAACCTATTGATCATTAGCCTAGTGAGTGTTGTGTTGTATTTTCTAGTTTTCATCGTTATTGCTTTTAGATTTTCGCTCAAAAGCGAAGATGAAGCCGACAGAAGTGTCAAACGAGATATTGCCTATCAAGACATAGTGAAGAACAAGTACCTAGGGTTAATGGCAGTTTTTGTCATTGTTTCCATGGTAGCTGTTACATTTATCGATTATTCATTTGCCAACGTATCCAAGGCAAGGTTTCCAGGAGAACAACAACTGGCATCCTTTATTAGCTATTTTGAAGCGACAGTTGTTATATTCAGTTTCTTATTCCAAACTTTTATTACGGATTATATCATCGAGACCTATGGTTTGAAATTGGCTTTGATAATAAACCCCATTCTGATTGGTATATTCACGGTTGCTGCCCTACTTATAGGATTTATTTCAGGGTTTGATGCTTCTGATGCCAACTTCTTCTACTTTTTTACCGCTATTGCCGCAAGTAAATTATTCATTGATTCTATAAAAGATGCCCTGGATGGCCCATCCTTTAAGTTGTATTTTCTACCAATAGATAAGAATGTTAAGTTCGATGTACAAACTAAGATTGAAGGCGTTGTAAATACATTTGCCTATCTATTTGCGGGTGCGCTCATTCTCTTAATTAACAGTTTCAATGTAAGTCTGATCTTCATCACACTATTCTTGATTCCTGTTCTGGTCATATGGTACTACGCTACCAATAGAATGCACGCACATTATCGACTCACGCTGCAAGAAACATTGGTAAAGAACAAGAGTACCGCACTTGACAAATCTTCTACAGAGTATGCGTTGAATTCGATTCTCGAAAGAGAAGTCAATAGCGATCAGGATGAGAAGGTCATTTATGGATTGAAGCTAATGGAAACTTTGGAACCTTCCCTGTTCGAGTCATCCATTATTGATTTACTCAATAGCCCATCAAAGAATGTACAGGAGTATGCTCGATCAAAAGTAAAATCTTTGGACTTAGAATACGACCGCAGTAATTCTGAAATAAAGAACCTCGCCAAGCAGGCATTAGGCGAAATAGAAGACAATGAGGTCATCTCAGTTCCAGCTGCAAAACTGGTGAAGCTTAGTAAATCAGTCAATCAGGAGGATCGCATACTAGCGGCCAAACTGTTAAGAAAACTTATCAACGATCAAAATATTTTTGTGCTCTTGGAGTTGCTTCGGGATATCGATCCTAAAGTGAAAATGGTAGCCATCATCACTGCCAGAAAAACACAAAGAAAGGAAACCTGGGGTATCTTAATAGAGATGCTCGATTCACCAGTTTTTGGGCATGCTTCCTCTGCAGCACTCAAGCAAGTGGGCGAACCAGCCCTAGCTATACTAGAAACTGCTTTTCACCGATCAGGTCAGAGTGATGAAGTCATGCTCAAAGTAGTACAGATCATAAGCCGCATAGGTGGCCCTAAGTCTATTAAGCTACTTTGGGATAAAATTGACTATCCGAATGCCCGAATTGTCAGACAAGTATTATTTGCATTGCGCTATTACAATTATCAAGCATCCGAAAGTGAAGTAACCGCAATTAATGGACTTTTAGATTATGAAATTGGTAAAGCTATTTGGAATTTGGCTGCTTATTCTGAGTTGCCACAAGCACCTCATTTTAAGTATCTGGCAGATGCGCTGAAGGAAGAAGTAGATACAAACTTTGAGCATGTAACTATGCTGCTTTCCATCCTCTATGACCCTGAGTCTATTCAGCTGGTAAAAGAAAATATAGAAACCAAAACTACAGAAGGAATTGCCTTTGCACTTGAGTTATTGGATATATTCGTTTCCAATGAGCTCAAACCAAAGTTATTTCCGCTATTTGATGATATCCCCATATTGGATAAACTCAGGCAACTCCAGACTTTTTATCCTAGACAGACATACAACCCGATTCAAGTACTGAACTACATCTTAAATAGAAACTACAATCAGAACAATCGCTGGACAAAGGTTTGTGCTATTCACAGCCTCGCTCAGCTTGATGACTTTAGAGTAAGCAAGGGTTTGGTTGCTCAATTGTTCAATCCAGATATGCTTCTTCAAGAATCTGCTGCATGGGTGATTTATCACAAAGACAAAGACGCCTACGAAAAAGTCTCTGAAAGACTCCCAGAAGACACAAAACGCAAACTCGATGAGTCTATTGAAAAAAACCAACTATTAGATGGATTGGACGATGGGTTCTATTTGAAAATTGAAATTGGGATGTTGTTGAAGACAATTCCTGTTTTCAAACCAATTAGAGGAACCCTCCTTGCCGAGTTAATTGACACCATGAAAACGCACAATCTGGAAAAAGGAGAAGTGATTAACTTCAAAAGTAATGAGGACAATCGCCCAATTCTTATTGTCGCTGATGGTAGTGCCACGATCAAATCAAGTACAAATAGTCTTTTTGAACTGAATACACATGATGTATTTGGGGAAATATTTGTGCTTAATGACGACTTACAAATCACTGAGTTAGAAGCCTCCGAAGAGAGTGTCGTGTTTGAAATTTCACTTAGTGACTTTTATAACACACTAGCCAATCATCATGAACTGGCACAGGAATTTATAGACAGCGTCAGTAAAAACTTAAAAAAAGAATACATAAAATAAACCTAAATGGCTGGAATCGATATACTTATTTGCCACACAGAACAAGACAATGAGTCATACTGGATAGACAATTTTAAGAAATTTGTAGAGCTCATGCTCACGCAAGTACTTGGCAAACAGCCCAATATAGTGCTCAAACCGGAGACTGAACAAATATCAGATGAGGATCTCAAAAATGCCAAAGTACTGATCACTGTACTTTCTGAGTCATTTATGGAATCAGGTGAGTGCTTGGATACATTGGAAGCGTATATCAAAACAATTGGAACCAAAGCTTCTGTAAAGTATCAAAATCGTGTATTCAAAGTATTAAAAACTCCCATCAGCTATGACAAACAACCGACAAAGTTGAGGGAGCAATTGGGATATGATTTTTATCAAGTGGATAATGAGTCCGGTCAAATCCAAGAATTCAAAGACTATTTCTCAACTGAAGCGGAAAGAAATTATTGGATGAGGCTTGTTGATCTCGCCTATGATATTCATGAAACTTTACTCATGCTGGCAGGTGGTGAATCCAGTGCTTCTGTCAAACCAATTTTTTCAAGAAAGTCAATTTATTTGGCTGAGACAGGTCATGACCTGGTAGTTCAGAAAAACATCATCAGAAGAGAGTTGTTGCGCCATGGATATAATGTGCTTCCAAACCACTCCCTCTCCTCTTCTCTTTCCGAAATGGAAAAAAATGTTGAAGCGGAACTAAAAGAGTCAAGTCTTTCCATTCATTTGGTTGGCAATTCATATGGAGATATCCCCGAAGGATCTGATAGATCGATTGTTGATATTCAGAATAGAATAGCAGCAGATATTAGTAGCAAAACCAAAGGGCAGGAAGATGAGCTGTCTAGGCTCATATGGATTTCACCAGAACTTAGCAATATCAGTGAAAGACAGCGGTCATTTATTGAAAACGTAAAGAGAGACACTTCTTCTTTGGAGGGTGCCGAAATATTGCAAACGCCTTTAGAAGATTTTAAGAATATCATTAGAAATGAATTGCTGGAAGAAGTGAGTGTTGACAAAAAGCTCAGTGGTGCTGTTGAACACAATGAAAAAACTGGTGATCTGAAGAGCGTTTATCTAATCTATGATAAAATTGATGAGTCTGCTACAAAATCGATTAAGAAAAAAATAGAACAAAGTGGCTGTCAAGTAATGACTCCTTTGTTTGAAGGTGAATTGCTAGAACTACGGGAGCAGCATATATCTAACCTCAAAATGTTTGACGCAGCTTTGATATTTAAAGGCAAAGTAAATGACCAATGGGTGAGAATGAAAATGCTTGACATCCTTAAAGCGCCAGGCTTTGGAAGAAGCAAACCAGTACTTGGTAAAGCCATCGTGACCTCCCCTGGTGAAAGCATCAATAAAGATAGTTTCTTTAACAATGAGATGGAGATTATTACTGGTGAAGAAAAGGTGATTAATGACGCACTGTCTTACTTTTTAGATAGTATTAAATAATAAGATTATGAGTGATGTAGTCGAAGATGAATTGGCACAATCGCCTGAAGCATCAAAAGTTCAAGAAAATCCCTTCCCCGGGCTAAGACCTTTTAAGATTGACGAAAGTCATCTCTTCTTTGGCAGAGAAGGCCAAAGTGATGAAGTACTGCTCAAACTATCCAAGAATAGATTTGTAGGTGTCATCGGGCCATCAGGAAGTGGTAAATCCTCATTTATATATTGTGGCGTATTGCCGATATTATATGGTGGATTCCTGACAAACAAAAGCCCCAATTGGGATGTCATCGTTTCCAGACCAGGTGCATCTCCGATAGATAATTTGGCAGATGCAATACTTGTGAAGGATGAAAGCTATCAATCTGCCAATAAAGAAGAAAAGCAGATCAAGGATACCATCATCACCACCTTACTTCGCAGTAGTTCTTTGGGTCTGGTAGAGGCTTTACTACAAAACAAAAAAGACACTGATAAAAACTACCTCATTCTTATAGATCAATTTGAGGAATTGTTCCGCTTCAAGGACAGCGCAGATGCGGAGTCCGTCAATGAGACATTGGCATTTATCAACTTACTGATCGAAGCGATCAACTACAGTGAAGTGCCTATCTATGTGGCGATCACGATGCGCTCTGATTTTGTTGGTGACTGTGCGCAGTTTCCTGACCTGACCAAGAAGATCAATGACAGTCATTATCTGATTCCTCAGATGACCAGAGAGCAAAAAAGGAAAGCCATCACGGGTCCTGTAGCTGTTGGAGGAGCTGAAATCTCTCAGAGGCTTACACAGCAATTGCTCAATGATTTGGGGGATAATCCTGATCAGCTACCTATTCTCCAACACTCGCTTATGCGTACATGGAGTTATTGGGGACAGTTTGGAGATATAGGTGAGGCAGTCGATCTCAAGCACTACGAGGCTATTGGCACGATGAAAGAGGCACTCTCTTTACATGCCAATGAAGCCTATGACGAACTCAATGATGAACAAAAGAAAGTTTGTGAGATCATATTCAAAGCCATCACTGAAAAACGTGGAGAGAACTTTGGTATCAGAAGACCTACGAAACTAGGCGAAATCGCAGCAATCGCTGATGTCACCGAAGAAGAGGTGATGGATGTGATCGAAAAATTCAGGGCACCGGGAAGATCACTCATTACTCCTGCTGCTGGTATTCCATTGGCGAGCAATTCCATTGTGGATATTTCTCATGAAAGCCTTATGCGAATATGGATAAGGCTTAAAAACTGGGTAAATGAAGAAGCAGATGCCGTACAAATGTACTTGCGTCTAGCCGAAGCAGCTTCCATGTATCAAGTCGGAAAAGCAGGACTCTGGAGACCACCAGATTTACAGCTCGCACTCAACTGGCAAGCGAAGCACAAGCCTACTCTAGTTTGGGGACAACGCTACCACCCTGCTTTCGAGCGTACGATGGTCTTTTTGGAGTACTCCAAAAAAGAATTCGACACAGAGCAGAAAATAAAGGAACTTCAAAGGAAGCGTCAGCTACAACGTGCGAGGGTTACTGCCTTATTTATGGGGGCAGCTACTGTTATATCCTTACTGTTCCTTCTATATGCATTCCAGCAAAAGTCTGAAGCGGATACTGCACGGGAAGCAGCGGTTGCTCTTCAAGTTGAGGCACAAGCTAACGAGAAAAAAGCCCTAAAAGCGGAAGAAGAAGCACTCTTACAAAAAGAACAAGCTGATAAAGCACGAAATGATGCTGTTACGGCTCGTGATGAAGCTACAGAATCTCAAAAACAAGCAGAAGCAGAAAAGCAAAGAGCAGAAGCAGCAGCTGATCGTGCCAGACGGCAAGAGTTACTAGCAAAAGCGGCTGAAAAAAATGCCAAGAAACAAGAAAAAATAGCTACTGAACAAAAAGATGTAGCTGATATAGCCAAAGATGAAGCCCTAATAGCCAAGGCAAACGCTGACAAACTGCGCTATCAAGCCATTGCCAAGGCCATGGCCATTAAGTCCACTCAATTAAGAGACAACCAAAAAGAGTTGAAAGGACTCATGGCGCAGCAAGCCTTTCTTTTCAATACCCAATATAAAGGAGATATCTATGACAATGACATCTATGATGGATTGTACAATGCCATCAAATCCTATAATGATCCATTGTCTATGAGTTTGGAAGGACATGAGAAGGCGATCAGAGTCGTTGAAGCATCTACTACTGGCAATTACATCTACTCTGGTGGATCACAGGGAAAGATACTGCGATGGAATCTCGATGGAGAGAACCGAGTTGCTGATACGGTTATCCAAGCACGCGACAATCATGTCATCCGTGCATTGGCTATCAATGGTAACAATACAATAATGATAGCTGGAGGAGATTATCCATACTTGGACAATAACAACAACACTTATATTGAAGTATTTAACTTGAG
>Ga0209634_1002078_pt1 | contig 14219 bp, 11 predicted proteins | sample LinPmetageLP40_FD_184043 | JGI IMG/M metagenome (GOLD analysis project Ga0209634, IMG submission 184043) | Marine viral communities from the Pacific Ocean - LP-40 (SPAdes) (version 2) | ecosystem: Environmental > Aquatic > Marine > Oceanic | place: Pacific Ocean | collected 2010-08-26
ATAGCAGTAGTACCAAGTATTCCTAAGTCAGTAACTACTGCACTAGTACCTAATAATCCCATTGCAGTTACGTTAGCAGACGTTCCTAGCAATCCCATTGCTGTAACATTAGCACTTGTTGCTAATAAATTCATGTCTGTAACAATATCACTCGTAGCCAGTGTATTAAGATCTGTAATTATATCGCTTGTTGCAAGCGTTGCCATGTTTGTAACATTATCAGACGTAGCCAATATACCCATGTCTGTTATAACAGCACTTGCAGCCAAGGCAGAAATATTTGAGTTTGCACCAGCGACAGTATTTATATTAGTTTGCTCTGAGCTTGTTGGCTTTATATCTTCCCAGGCAGATCCATTGTAAACTTTTAGACCAGACCCATCTGTTTTAAAATACAGATCTCCAGCATCTAAGTTTGATGATGGATCAGAACCAGAAGCACCATGATATTGTCTTTGGAATGTTGTGAGGGTTGTTGCTGCATTTGTTGCACTTGTTGCAGCTTCACCAGCTTTTGTGGTTGCTGTACCAGCACTTGTTGATGCTTCACCAGCTTTTGTTGTCGCAGTTGTTGCAGACGTTGCTGCTGAAACAGCGTCTACTAATAAAGCAAAATGGTCTGTATCTGTTAGTGTGTCTCCAATAGCAGAGTTTGCCACACATATATATATATTGTTAAGTTGTGCTGTAGTTGTGGCTTTGACTATGTCTCTTTGCACAAATGCTGCCGTAGTAGTTGTTGCACTATTACCCTTAAATGTACCTAATTCTTGTGTAACTGATAACTCACCACTACTATCAAATGCTAATATCTTACTAGCTCTATTTGCTGCTGACGTTGTAAATTCTGTAGATGTCATAGTGTTAGTTCTTGACAACTTAATACTTCTATCTACTTCTTCTTGCATTTGTTGGTTAATAAATGTCAGCCTATCTAAGGCATCTTCATGTGTAGCTGCTGGGAAAGGATCGTTTGCAACATAGTCTGTAGCTTGTGTTATAGCCATGTTACGTCTTATAACAACAGTAATACCACTAGCAGGAGCCGTGCCAAACACAACATTACCACCATTTGCATTACCTGCATTAGTTACTGAGTAATGGGTCGTAAGTGATTGTACTGTTTCTACACCAGTAGATGCTCTAAGAATTACAGTTAAATCTGCGTCAGCGAATATCTTGAAGCCATAGGCAAATGTTGTGGTACTGCCGTTGCCACTATAACTGTTCTTTGTGGTTGTGCTACTAACTGTCATAATAAGTCTCCAATAGCAGAAAATGAAATACAAGTCCACTTTCTCGTTAATAATATCGTATTTTGTAAATTAATCAAATTCATTTTAATCATCATCTTTTGTTAAATCTAATGCAGTTTTTGCTAAGTCTATCATTATTAAATAGGTTTGATCTATTAATTGTCTTTTGTCATCAGGGTTTATTTCTCTGCTTTGATAAATTTTTCTTACAAAACTAGCTTGCTTAGACAAGGCTTCTTTAAAAGCAAGCAAAGGTATCTTGTCTAATTTTGCTTGACCATATAACTCTAAAGCTCTTTCGTATAAACCTTCTTTTATAAGTTTGTTTGCTGTAGATAACTCTTGCTCAATTTTTTCATATTCTTTGTAAAACTTAGATATAAATTCAGAGCCACCTGAAGGATTTCTAACAACAAATGCTTGAATTACAGGAACGTCTGATAATGTGTCAGAAGGTTTAATAGGATCAGGTGCTAATCCACTTTTTATAATAGACTTATCTATTACTTTAAGTGCGTAATTTCCTAAAGTTCCTGTCCAAGCATTTATTACATTATCTATTTTTGCTGGACTCGAAAAATTACCAAATCCTAACTCCCTCATAGCTTTACCTAGTAATTTAGATGTTTCGCTTGTGTATTCATTATACTGAAACTCAGGTAATAGTTTTTCCATACCTCTACTTACTATTGGTCTATCTGTAAAAAAACTTTTGTTGACTGAGTTTTCTATAAATGGTCTTAAAAAATCAGGCATGGGACCTAAACCTGAAATAATATCAGAGCCAAAGTCTTTCATAAAATCTTTCATCATGTCAAAGTTTTTGTCTTGTGAAACAGCGAAGTCTAACATTTTTTCTGTACCTGTTCCGAACAGCAAGCCTAGCTCAAACGGCTTTGGGATTCGCCAAACAGTGTAGTCATCAGGATTTTCTATATCACCTTCACCAGTTATAAATATCCAAAATAAATCTTTTTGCCAAGCTGGTAATGCTTTGTATCTTTCGTCATCATGGTTTTTCATCCATAACAATATACTAGGAAGCATTATATAACTAAATACCTTTGCCGAAGTTTGTATAGGTCTTTTTGTAAAAGCATCTGATATTTTAGCATATCCCTGTAACCTTGCATTAAAAAATGCTGAGATCATATTCCATGCTTGGATTGTTGTACCCATTTTAGCAAAGTCAATAGTAATGTCACGACTTTGAAAGCCTGATTGTTCTATAATATCTCTATCAGTTAAATCTTTACGTTTTTTTAGTTTATTAAAAGATAATTTAAAATCACCAATACGACTTGAGCTTTCAAAAAATTCAGACGCTATTCTTAACATCTCAATACTATTTTTAGGATTAATTAAATTGTGTACCTTACCTCTGTTAAGATACTGTTGTATATCTTTGTTAAAATAGTTTCTGTCAAAACTAACAAACATAGATTGCATAGCACCAGACTTAACCCAATCTTGATACAGTTTGTTTGATTTTTTTAAATGTCCAAAACCCATCATACTATGATAAAATGGAATAAAATTATTTTTACTAAATATAGCTGCTGAGAGGGTGTCTCTTGCAAAGTTTCTTACAAAAAAGTCAGGAGCTAATGTTGCACCTGCTCTTAGTAATCTTGCTGGAGCACCAAGAAAACGTAATAACATCAAAGATTGGAAACGATTCATACCATTAAAAGCTGTGGCAAGTTCTTTGCCTACTTCCCACAACTCTCTTTTACCATTCCTATAAATTGCAATTTGTGTATCACTTACAACTTGTCCGTTTCTCCTAAAAACAACTAGACCTTCTGCGGCTTTAGCATTTAAAAAAGCAGGATTATCTACTATTGCTTCTAATTCTTTTGCTTCTACTTTAGTTCTTTGCATTTGTGCTGGTGCTTTTTTTATTTCAGGAAATGATTCTGGTTTTGCTTCAACCATTTTTATAAAATCCGTAAATGCTTTGTTCTTTTCTGCAATGGTTACATGATGCAATGTATTTAAATGTATGCTCTCTATAGGATTTAATATTTTTCTTTCACTACCTTTAAATTTTTTAAATGGATTTTTTACACCTGTTCCAAATTGTGCATTTTTATCTGCAATAGCTTCATCTAAAACCCTATAAAAAGGCACATAGTCTTTGTTGGCTTCCATCATTAAATCAAAAGTTTCTTTATTTATCACTTGTGAATCTAACAAATACTTTACAACTCTGTTTTGATAATCAACTAATTCTTTGAATGTTTCTCCCCATTTTCCTGAAAGCTCTCTTACAACAGACTCACTTGCTGCCCTATCAACACCTGTTTCTTTACCTTGATTTGCCTTTTCAAGTGATCTCCTTGCAACAACGTATGCTGTTAACTCCTTGAAATCTTTAGGCTTTTTTGCTTTCTCTAATATTTTTAAAAGACCTTTACCATTATTTTTAAGTGACGCAAAATCTAATGTACCAAATTCTAAAAAGTGCATACCTCTACCAATCATTCCAGGTTGTATACGCATTGTTTCGTATGGTGTGTTTCCGTTAAATTTACCACCTTCTTTTTCATAGGTTTTTACTGCCTTAAGTATTGGATGCAATTTGTCTAAAAACATAGTTGCAAATGAAGCTCTTACATCTTGTATTTTATTTTTAGGTGCAGGTATCTCAAACTCAATCCTACCTAAAATATTATTTACTGCATCAGAACCACCTAACTCTTTATTTTTTTCAGTTATTTCTTTTAAAGCAGTATCTATTAATTCACCTGTTGGTTTGTTAATTTGCTCCATTGTCAATGGATCTGTTAAATCTGTTTTTGCTTCTTCAGGCAATAGTTCTTTTGCGTTTGGTTCGGTTGCTTCTTTAAATTCTTGAGTTTTTTCACTGGGTTTAGTTTTATCACGAAACTCTGTAAGATTTTCGCTTACAACATCTTCCAATTTTTTTGTGTCAGTTAATATTTCTTCTATTACTTCTGGTGCTTTTTTGTCTGTTTCAGCAACTCTTTTATAAATCATTTTTGTTGCTTTAGGTGCTGCTTCTATAATACCAAATGTTTTTAAAACTAGAGCTGTATTAATCAATTCATTTTTAGTAGGTAGCTCACCTTCTAAAACTGTACCCATTCCTATAAAAGCTGCGTATTGTGTTGCATATTTACTGATTATACTTTTTGCCCCAATCATACCAGGTGCAGCCATTGCAGTACCTAATGTAAGACCACTTTTAACACCTGCTTTCATTCCTTCATCTATATAGAGTTTCCACCATTCTTGAAATGTGTCTACTTTTCCATCTTGTAAAGCAGCTATATATGTAGTTTTTATACTATCGTTTACAAAACCTGCTGAGAAGCCTGAAGCAAATTGACTTTTACCAGTTAAAGCCCCACCTGCCAATGCAGCAGGTATATAAATAGGTAAATCAGAACCAATGTTAGAAATACTTTCCCACCATCTTTCTAAATGACCAGTATCATCTGATTCTTCTGCTAGAACTTTTTGTGCGTCAATTCCTAATTGACCATTACTGTGAAACTGTGTTGCAAGATTTATTGTAGATTTTCCTATACCCCTATCCCAATACTCACCCCACTCAGCTTTTTCTCCAACTGACCATTCTTTTACTCCGTCTACAATCTCACTCCAATATTTTTTTATTGGACCCATTACAGACTCATCAGACTCAGCGTCTTTTATACCAAAATTATTTTGTATTTCTTTTTCTTCAAAACCAGCGTCTTTCATTAAGATAGCATCTAACTGTTGTTTTTTTCTTATTTCATCATCATTAAATCCTGCATCTTCCATTAATAATGAATCTATTGAAAGATTACTCATTGTGGTGATCGCCTTTTTAACCACTCATCATATAATGGACTTGTGGACCATCTTATGTAAGCATCACTTTTTTTATAATCATCTAATGTTTGCCCAGATTGCCTTTGTGGTGGTGCAATAGCTGTATTATCTAATTTTGAGACACCTTCTATTTTTAATTTATTTTTAAAATTATCAAGTAATTCATCTTTACTTGGAACAAAAGACGATTTGTCTTGAAAAATAAAATCAGGATGTCTTGGATTTACCATATCTCTAGCTTTTTTATCACCAATTAAACCTTGCTCAAATCTTGTTCTCATATCAACTGTAAATCTATAATATCTATCATCACCATTTACATCAAAATCAGAAAATAATTTTAAAGCCTTAATTGTTTCTTTTTGTGAGCTAATAAACGTATCAAATTCTTTCATATTACGAACATATGATGTATTTAATTTATTTTCTAAATCAGTTTTTAATCTAAAAAAATCAGGTTCATTTATTCCATTACCAACTCTTTGCAAAACACTTTTTGCTTCAGTCTCTCCTTTGAGTTTAAATGGTGTATTTATATCTGGTATCTCTCCTTTAAATACCTTGCTTTGAATTTCTGGGAATTTTCTTATGTCACTTTCATTTTTGTAATTACCAGCAGTTTTGTTTCTAACTATGTTACTTAAATCTAAAGCTATCTTTTGCCCATTACCACCTTGCCATGCAAGATTATTTATCTCTGCAATAGATATTTCGCCTTTAAGAGCTTTTGGTAAAATATCTTGAAATAAACTATCATTATCTTCCTTTTCTTTAGTGTTTTTTTGCTGTTGTTTAAACTTAATATCGCTTCTAACATTTTCTTTTGCAGCTTTTGCGTTTGCAATTACTGTCAATTTATCTTTATTGTCCATATTATCATAAAGTAATTTTGCATTTTCATTATAACTAAAATCACCTTTTGACGCTTTGTTTAGATTTGCCAATAATTCTGCTTCTGACACTTGTGAGGTGTCACCATCACCATCATCAACTATAGGAATTATTGCTGAACCAACTACAGTAGCTATGTTACTTTTCCTTATTTCATCTTTTTTTGTTTTTAATTTTGCAATCCTTGTTTCTTTTTGACCCTCAGACTCATAAAGATTGCTTTTTTCAACCCTTCTTATTAATTCATCAACTTTTGAAATAGTTGTTGCACCTCTTGTTAAAGCACCAATAGTTTTTATCTCAACATTTGATGCAAATTTTTTATTATCATAATCTAGCTTTAAACCTTTAAGTTGACCTTCTTTTATAATATCTGCTGAGTCAGTTAACAACTTTGCATGTTCAGGATCATTTTTATTTAAAGTCGCTAACTTGTTTATATTAAAATCCAAAGACCGATTTGCTGCGTTTGACCTAACAACCTGACCACGATTAAATGTGAATTGCTTACCTTTTGTTAATTTAGTTCTAAATAAATCAGTTAGTTTACTTTTTACAACTTGTTTTTGTTTGTTAGTAATATTGTACTTATCAACAGCCTTTATTGTTGGTGTTATTATTTTTTTGTTGAAATTATTTTCAAATGTTTGTGTATCTGTTTCTGTACTATTAAGGATAGTATCATCAGCACTTGTTGAAAACTTTAAATATTCTTCATTAAATATTCTATCTGTTTCAGCAGCTTTTTCTGCTTCTCCAAACTTAATAGCAATGTCACCAGCTGTTTGTGCAAATTGTGCAGTAGCTTGACCTACGGCAGTAAACGCACCAAACCCTGCTCTTGGAGACAACTGACCTGCTGTTTTACCTACTTGTTCTCCTAATCCTTTATTATATAATGGTATTTTCATTTAATCACCTACGCTAATAATGAAGCTGTTTTAGACCCACTAGACAATAACGTTGTGTACGCTTGTGTTTTGTAGGCTTGTTTTCTTGCATTACCCTCTGCTCTTGCTAATCCTGCTTCGGCAGTCTTTGCAAATTGTTCTATCTTACTTGCTTGCTGTATATTTATTGCATCAAGTTCTGTGTTAAAATAAGCATCAGCCAAAGCCTGTAATGGACTTCCAGACATTTGTATACCTGACTTAGCCGTAGCTACTCTTTGCATACTAATTAATCTATCTGATTGTTTTCTTAACGCACCTTGTTCTTGTGTTTTTTTACGCTGCAGTAAGATAGCTTCATTTTCAGCAACTTTAGCGTTATACTCACCAACTTGCTCTGCAGCTTTTGCAGAAGCCATATTACCCTTATATCCGATTACTCCTGATAACGCTGCTGTTCCTGCTGCTATTGCTACTGCTGTTGCTACCATTACGCTACCCTCGCAAAACGATAATAGTCCGAACCATCAGGACCATACTTCTTCATTAAACCTTCATTCACAAACCCTAACCATTCTACATATCTAACTGCTTGCTTGTCATTTGTATGAACACTTGCTTGTATGCGTTGCAACTTTGCATCTTCTTGAACATGATCTAACAATATACTGGAGTATTTAGCTGCTGCAAAAGGCTTTTCATAAGCCATGCTTGACATAATAAACCATGCTTCACCTACATTTTCCCACAATCCATATACACCACCAATCATAAAAACCTTACTTTCTTGCAATGCTGTGTATGCACTAATGCAACTTTCTTTCATCATAACTGCTTTCGAGCTTTCTGGAAAATGAAAATTTGTCTCTATCATTTCTAAGTCTTCTTTTTCAAACTTTTTAATCTTAAGCATCAAATGTATTAGACCTTCTCATAATAGCTAATATTGTCATTGGCAATGGTTGTGTTTGCCTTATAACAATCTTCGCATCATTGTCATACCCTGATGGAAAAGATATTTCCTTATCTCCATTAAATAATGGTACAGCTTCATCCATGTTCATACTACTATCTCTAAACGGCAATCTGTCTAAGTTATTTGTATCTGGTCCTAACTCTGCACCAACTGTCTGAAAGAATCTAGCTGTAACACCATGTATTCTTTTTATTTTTCCTTGTGCAATACCATCTTCTGCACCTGCTTCCATACGCAATGTTTCCAGTGATGATGTGTAACCATAACCAACATGTACCTTAGATGAGCTTCTATCTAATGTGATTGCACCACCACTAACTGTTTTATTAGCATGTGCAGACCCATCTGCTAAAATGGTTACTGACACACCCTCAAGATGATTTAAGCCTGTAATAGACGTTGTAGCACTCCCACTGTATGTTAATCCACTATCTACAAAGAAAGCATCTGTTACATCATCATTGAAATATGTAGACTTTAAAAACACAATATGTCTTACAGTAGCACTGTTAACAGTTCTTTTTACACTAAGATAAACTTGGTCTTCTGCACCACTAGGTATAGCTGTTACACTTTCTACAATACCACTGCCACCTAAACTATGCTCATGCCAACCTACTGTTGCGTTTGCTCTGTCATAAGTTAATCCAATAAGTCTACCATCATTATGAACAAACCATATTAATAGTTCAGGTTCCTGTTGCCAAACCATATCATTTAAACCACCTCTAGCTAAATGATCGGCTAACACAGTTAAGTCAACACCTAACAATCCATCTGTATCTAAATCGAAAGTTATCTCTTTTACTTTTTCTCCACCTTTTTGTATTAATATTGTACTGTTACCAGCTCTTAATGGTTTGACACTACCTGTGCCAAACGTAGTCTCTCTAAGCACATTAACATTTGTGGGTGTTACTGGCTCTGATCCTGCACCACCTGATAATGTAAACTCAGCACTTGTAGTCAATAACTGCAAAAATCTAGCTGGTAATAAATGTTTTATGACGTTTACTTGGTCTGACGCTATCGTAACATTTATAGCTGAATCATCTGCTATTCCAGGTGTATGATTCTCAAAATCAGCAGACACGCTACCAAAGATAGTTTGTGGCTGATCTGTAGTTGCTGCAAAATACAATCGTTCTTCATAAAAACCTATAGCTCTTGGAAACCCAGTAGTTGTACTAAAACTTCCTAATGACCATTTTGCAGTAGCATTACTAGACCCTACAACTTGTGCTGGTAATACTGATACTCCACCATCATCTTCTTTAACTGTAGCTGTCACTGTTGTAGCATTTGTATATCCAGTAATTTTTACATACCCAGTATCATCATGCCTATACTGCCAATCTAAGTTGCCATATGACTCCGTGCCTGAAGTATGCACTGGTGGTGTAGTTCCTGATGTTTGCGTGGAACCTTTAACATTTTTATAAACATGACCATTAAATCTAACAAAAACATTATTGGCATAGCTTGTACTTGCTGCCCACTCATCATAGGTTATCTCTAATACTTCACGAAACCTAATCAACCTGCCTACATCTGTACTTGCAAACAAATTAGCACTTGCTGTTATAGTTACAGAACCATTATCTGCTGACGCATATAAAGTTGTAGCAGTAATATTTTCATCTAAATAAGGACCATCAGTAAAATCAATATCTGTTAATGTCCATGCTGTATGACTTGTTCTAGTCAATTTTGCAGGTTCATGGCTGTTATGTGCAAGAAATAAAACATCTGCTGATTGTGCAAAATTAATTGTAGCTAACTGTGCTGCCGTATATGGCGTTGTTACTTCTATTATTTTACCAGAAGTACCAGCACTACCATATGTAGTAAATGCAGAACTATTAACACCACTTAACTGAAATGTATTAGTTGTTTTACCTGCAACTGTAAACTCTCTATTATTAACTTCTGTCATGCCTACAACGCTAGTAATAAACACTCTATCGCCATTGTTTAGACCATGTGAATTAGATGTTACAACTGCTGGGTTAGCTTTTGTTATAGCACTTATAGCTGTAGTCGTTGCTGTAACTAATCCACCATCCTTATATATTCTGACATAAAGATTACCAAACTCTAATACATAGGCTTGTGTATCACTAAACTCAAAGTTAATTAACCTAACCTGACCACCATCTTTTGTGGTTCCTGCGTAATATGTTCCTGGTCTTCTTGTCACTCCACCTTGAGGAAAGACAATCATATTGTTTAAATCTTTTACAGCTTCATTATATTTTTGTAAGTCTATTCTTCCTTCAAGCCTAGGAGATATTTCACCTGCTCTGAAGTTGGTGATAATAGACGATACTCTAGCCATATTAGAACCTTGCGTTAGTGTAAGTATCTGCCTGTAATTGTTCTGGATAACCTTCTAGTGCATCCATACTTCTAGCTTCACCTAACCTTGCTTGATATAAAGAATACATAGATTGAGCTAAAGCATTACTACCTGTAATGGCATAAGCTGTCTCTGAAGCAAGTTTGTGTGCAATAGTGCTACTCAACAGCGGATCAAACTGCTCTGTGTCTGTTACTCTGCTTATATAAATAATAGAACAAGTACCTTCATTCGATAAAACTTTTCTACCCTCTATCTTAAACATAACATTGCTGTCATATGCAGCGACATCATTATTTACGTTAGAGTTCCAAAAAGAAACAACTCTTAAACAATAAGGGTCTGTTGGTAATGTGAATTGGCTTGAAAATCCAAATGCAGGTGCATCACTGTCTTTTGCTAACTCTGCCCTTGTTATAGCTACGTTCCAAGTATGTGCTCTGAGAACGGCATCTCTTACTGTTTCAAATCTTCTGTTACAAAGTCGTGCTTCTTTAGAGTTTTCCGTTAATGCAGTAATAGTTGCTGCACCAAGTAAATCCATAGCTTCGTTACAAATATCTACAACTGACGGCATCCCAAACTCCTAGAAATAGGAAGCAGCATTAACTGCTCCCCATGTTTTGTTAGTTTACAACGTAGTCAATGATGAAAGACATGCTTCCAGCAGTACCACCTGTTGCGTTAAATGTAACAGCAACGTAGTAGAATCCACCTGGATCTACACTAGCACCAGCCATTTCAAAGACTTTTAAACCATTTGTTGTAATGTCTGCTGCTTCAAAGCGAACATCTGCCATTGCACCAGCATCAGCAACTGATGTAGCGAAATAATCCTCGTCTACAACTGTTCCAGATGTTTGATACAAACCAACATTAAAAGTACAACTTCCACCGAAAGTATCTGTAGCAATTTTAATTGATGGAATAGATGCGTTACTTGGAATCTGTGCAAGCATGACAATATCATTGTCAGTACTGTCACCAGCAACCAATTCTAATGTTCCCTGTGCAACACGCTTCACGCCATGGTACAAAGATGCAGGGTTAATTACAGGAGGACTAGCTTCAAAGTTAGCTACCAGATCTGAATTTTTAGTAGTCATAATCTATCTCCCTTACGCTGATTCATCACAATCGATTTGCACAATCTTAGATTCTTCCATGCGTGTAGCTCCAACACTCATGCAATAATAAACTTGAGTAGCATAACCTTTGTCTGCTCTCTCGTCTATTCTTGCTGATACGTCTTTGCCTATGCCTAGAGCAATCCCATCCTCTGCCCATGCGAAACATGAACGGATGTTTGATGCAAGCGATAGTCTGTTTGTTACAATAAACTTGAAACCCATGAATGTATCTACATCACCCTGGACAAGAGCCTTGACTGTATTAAAGTCAGAACTTGTTACTGATGTTGTATTTAATAGAGCTTCAATCTGATTAGGACCAACTGCAATATATCTTGGTATTGATGGGTCAACATCAGCTAAATCTAATATTTTTTTAGCTTGAATTAACTTAGCAACAGACATATCTGCACTACCATTTGCAATCTGATTGCCAGATGAAAAAGCAGTAGTGGTTGAACCTGTTTCGCCTGTAAAAGCATTTCCAAGTGCAGCAGAAATAATAACATCATCCATTGCTCTACCCATTGCAGCAGCAGCAGCCATTGCATAAGAAGATGTTGGATCAATTAACATTCTGACTTTATCTTGGTCATCAATTAAATCGGCATATTCATAGTCAGCTAAACTCACTCTACGCCTTGCGTGAGGTGTGTCTATCTGTGGAGTGTCGGCATGACGACTGCTACGCAACTGAGCTGTAGCAACACCTACCTGATCGAAAAAAGCATTTTTCCCTGTAATATTCTCCACACGGACTGTGTCTCTCAGACGGCTTCCCATCTGTTGAGACAGCATCTGTACGTTAGCAGAATACTGTTGGACAAATGCTGTAGTTACTGATGTTGACATTTAAGTCTCCTAAGTAAAAGTTACATTTGATTTATTTACAGTGTGCTACCCTTTACGGACACTCCTAGAATTTTTAGCCGACTTTAGGCTATCGTCTATCCGATTGTCTTGAGGACTTGTTGCCAAGCTACCCTGCATAACCCATTCGTAATATATATCAGCAAGTTTGTTTGGATGCAACAAATCTCTTTGTGTACCAAACTCAACTGCAAGCCGTAAACATTCCAAACGAATTTCTTGGTCAGGCGTTATTTCATTATCCATGAATAAATCCCATCAATTCTTGCATACGTTCAACAGCACGCTGTCTTCCTATAGGATCTTTCCTGTTCCAATAGGCGTGTGTTTTATCCGTCATTATAGCATCAACTTCTTGTTGTGCCATTTGTGGAGTGTAAGCTCTGTTAGTAGCATTATCAGATACAGTATCTTCGCTTGTTACAGTAGATTTAAAATCGCCCATAGCAGCAAAAGCCTTTATAAAAGTTGGGTGATTACCAATCAAAGTTCCATCTTCTAGCTTCATTTGTAATAACTCAGGACCTGCAAACTGATCTACAATCTCTTTTGCAGCCGTTACCTTTTGCTCAAATGCTTGACCCCATTCTTTTTGTAACTCTGCTGTAGTCTGTTCTGCCTGTTGTTCGGCTTGCTCTGCTAATCCTTCGCTTGTTTGTTGCACTGTACTCTTATAATAATCTAATACACCTTGTGCTTGTTGTGGCGTAAGTCTTAAATTATGTGCAATATCTGCGTATTGTGCAGCGACTTCTTCAGTTATTACATTTCCATCAACAGGTAATTCATAACCTTGTGGTGTTTCTGGTCTACCTAATTTACTATAAATGTTATCTAAATCTTCTTCTGTAGGATTTTTTGGCAACGGAACCTTGTCGCTACCTATTAATCTCTGTGCATTTACATAACTTCTAGCTAAATTACCAACATCTTTTATTGGCGATAAACTAGGGTGCTCTCTTAATTCTTCTGGTATCATTTCCATGAAACTGTTACCAGACCCACCTTGTGCAACTTCAGATGGAGTCTCCATAACTGTAGTTTGTACTGGTTCGGCTACCTGTTCAGCAACTTGCTCTGACATATTTACTCCTCTTTCATCATGTTATATATGTGTAGTATGACTGCTCTTTTGCCTTCTTCAAAGGCTGTAGCATTAGCATCTCCAGCTACATAACTTGAAGCACGCCAATTACAACGTATCTCCAAATCATTTAACACCTTTTTACCAGCGTTATCCTCAAACGTATCTTTATACATTACCTTGAGTTGTGCTATTTGCTCACTCATTCGCACCCACCATTCTTACTGCTTGAGCAGCTTGACCAACAGTAGCAACGTCTTCTTGCTCCATTTGTCTTTCCATCTGCTCTTGTTGCATCATTGCTCTTTGTTCTCTTTCCTCATCAACCACTGACTGTGGCTTTAAGACTTTCTTTGGAACACCTAAAGCATCAGTTAAATAAGTAACCAATCCATCAGGATCTATATGATCTCCTACTGGCAGTTGCTGTGACAATGGCATCAATATTTCTAAGGCTCTCATCACACCATTAACAGAACTAGACTTTTGTGCTCTTGCAAGTGGTGATACATATTCAATATCAACATCTACGCCTTGTAAAACCTCTGGTGGTGTAGCAAGCATATCAGCACGCAACATCAAAGCAAACGCCCTATCAATCAATGGTCTTAGCATTTCATTCATTAATCGACCAAGAACAGGACCTATAACTCTCATTCTTTCTTCTTGTCTCTGTATTACTTCTGTTGCTGTCATATTAGGCGTACTACCACTAAGTAGTTGGTCAACGAAGAAAGCAGAACGTATTGCTTGTCTTCGCTGTTCTTCCATGTTTAATCCAATAGGTATGTTTGCACCAGTTTGTAATGGTGTTATCGTATCTCTTGAGCCTGATCTGTAAAAGTTAAGACCTCCAGGCTGGGTTCTAATGGGGAGTAGGAACCCATCATCAGGTACTAATAGTGGAGGATCTATCA
>Ga0209634_1002079_pt1 | contig 14214 bp, 4 predicted proteins | sample LinPmetageLP40_FD_184043 | JGI IMG/M metagenome (GOLD analysis project Ga0209634, IMG submission 184043) | Marine viral communities from the Pacific Ocean - LP-40 (SPAdes) (version 2) | ecosystem: Environmental > Aquatic > Marine > Oceanic | place: Pacific Ocean | collected 2010-08-26
TGCGGTTTTAAAGTCACGCTTAATTTGCTGGCGTATACCATCAATAGCGGCCACACCTTTAGCGTAAGGTGTCATTAAGTTATCTTCAAGCCATTTCATATCAGCTTCACCTTGCTTGCCCTTACCAACAAATGCATAGTTAACTAACCCTCTAAAATCATCAACACTCGGTGCAACAAAGAATTTAAACCTACCTTTTTTCTCACCACGTTTTTGTGCCTGGACAGCTGAGAATGTTTTAAATGCTTCAACGCCTGTTTTGCGCTCAAGTATGTTATTAAACTCTTTGCTTAATCCTAAACTTGGTTTATACTCTTGCTTTTGAGTATCTTTAATATCCTTTTTAGCGGTCGCTAAATTTTCTGAAGCGTTAGTGGTAGAGCTTTTATTAAAATCTACCCATTGCTGGCCGTATACAGTGCCTTTGTCTTTGCCCCCAACCTTCTCTAAAGCGCGGAGGTATTTCATGCCGAACGTGGTAGAATTGTAGTAGCGGGCATAGCTAGGATCTTTCAGTGGGTTCCACTGGAGAGGCATAGTAGATTTAAACTGCAGGTTTATATTTTCGTCCATATCCGTAGGGATTATAGCTACAGAGTAAGCTTCTCGCAGGGCTTTTAAATCAACATTTTTATTCCAAAAATGGTTCGTAAGCTGAAGCATAATGTAATTGGTAGGTATAATGTGCTCATACCTAAGCTCAGAAGCATTATTTCCTACAAAGTAGTATTCTACATTAGCCGCAGCTTTAAGTAAACTACTCATATTGCTATCTAAGCTTTTCATAGTCGCCACCCATAATAGTGGGTTATCCTGAGCTCTTACAAAAGACAAAAAATCCGTAAGCAAACCCCAAGCTTCCTCAGCTTGCTCTTTCCTTTCATTGTATTCATTAGCAAAATCCTGCTTGGTCTTTGGTACTTTTTTCTTATTAACTGTTTTATACGCTTTTTGTGTAGGCGGGGATTTAAAAACAACCTCTGATCCTTTATAAAATACTTTACCGTCGGATACGGTAACACCCGGTATTAGTGCAATATTATTTTTATAATAATCATTTTTATTAGCGTAGTATTGTCCTCTGCCTTGCCCAATTTTGGCAGATTTATAGTTATGGCCTCCCATCCACTTAAGGATTTTAACTATACCAGCCATTCCTTCTTTTTCTACAAGCTGCGAATTGTAGTCTAACTCAACATTTCTTCTTTCGTTTTGAACGCTTTTAACGTCCATCATAGCTTTGAAGCTACCAAATACACTTTCCGCGGTTAATTTTAAAGCAGAAAGTAGATTAGTGCTGGCTTCCAGCTGTTCCATGCCATTTATTACAAAACCCACAAAATCAGCTTCCCCTATGTCTTTTTTCTTTTCAATGTACTTAGCTACTGTAGCGTGTCCTTTTTTAGCAATTTCTTTTAATTGAGATTCTGTAAGAGACGTTTTATTGTTATCAATGTAGACTTTTATAAGCGAGGCTCTAAATCTAGACTCGGTAACACTGCCCCTTTTTGCTAAATCAGACAAAAGATCATCAGAATTTCTTCTCAACTCGTTAGCCTGAACCGGAGTTAGACCTAAGGAAAATTTGACATTACCTCGTTCAGCGTCTCGCGCTACTTCTACAACGTAATTTTGAGATAAAATTGCGCCAAGTAGATCTTGTCTCGTTTCGAAAGCTTGTGCGATTTCGCTATTTGAATCTTGCAAAGCTTCATTAAGGATGTCAAAAGATAGTTCTTCTGCAATAGCTTTTGCTAAAGATTCTTTACGGCCGCGTATAGGAGCTCCTGAGGCGTCTAAAATATTAGACAAGTAATCAGCATCAGATAATCTAGTTGCTGCGTTAGGTAGTCTTCTAACAAGCTCTGCACCCGAAGTACGCCCCGCTTTGTCTGTTTCTACAGACTCTCTATCAATCTTTTTACCTTTCCAGTCACTTGTCCACACACCGTCAACTTTCTTTTGGATAGCATTTGGCATTGCTGTCATAAGATAAGTGGTGGTCATGTTTTCTAGTATAGCCGCTTTGTTGCGTAATAGGAATTTACGAAGCTGACCGTCTTTCTTACCACCCATAGCTTTCTTCAGGTCGATATCAGCTTGCTTACCCATTGCTTTGCGTAGCTCTGCGATATAAGGCCTTACAGTAACGTTTTTAGAAACAGACTCGTCCATGCGCGCTTTCATAACCCGCACAGTCGACTTCACTTTTGTTTTTACAGACTCTAGCACATCAGCAGCAACAACGCGTCTTTGCAGCAAGCTTTTATATACTGGTTTTTCAGCTACAGGAGCGGAAGTTTCCTCTCTAGCAACTACTTGCTTGGCCGTTTCACTATCCGTGCTTTCTGTCTGCGCGCGTTCTTGGCCTTCTTCAAACAGTGCTTTACGAGCATCTAGCTTCCCAAAGTTAACATTAGAAAATATAAACTCACCTAATGTTATTTTAGCATCACCTGACTTGCGCTTAGCTGCTGGGTTAAAGTTAATTAAACGCTCACTTACGCTTTCTATAATTTTTTGTGCTTCTTCTTTGCTCACTGAGCGAGAGCGGATGTAATTAGCTATAGACGGATGAAGTTTACCGTCGTTGTATATAGGATTAAACACTTTGCGATCAAAGAATTGATCTTTAGTTTCCACAGACTCGGGTACAAGCGCGTTAATGTCTCCAAGAAGTGTTTTCTGTCCTATACTCGCTTTTGTTTCGCTGCTTTCTTCATCTTCCGGTAAAGTATTAGCCCTCGCTCCTCCAAATGCTTTTCTTTGCCAGCTTGATAAGAAAGATCTAACATCTTTATAGCTGTCTAGTTTAAAAAACGTTCGGCCTTGAGGCATAATGGTACTCATTATTTGCCTAATAACGCCTTTTATTTCCGTAATGCCATCAAAAGAGCTAGGCGGCAATAGCCCGTTCGCGTCTAAGTCGCTTATAAGTTGTATTAGCTCGTCCGCGTCTACTTTGCCGTCTTCCCTAATGTTTAGGTACCTATTAAAACGTTCTTTAAAAGTTTTTAACGTGGATGCGGATATACCACCAGTTTCAGCTAACCGCTCCATTTCATTTAACACGCTCTGAACCATGTTGTTTTCTAACCCAACAATGCCTTTATCCACTAGTGGTTTTGATTTAGAAACTTCTCCGTGTCCTACTTCGTGTATGGGTGCGGGCGCTGCGAATAAACTTATATCCCCACCCGCTTGAATGGCTGCTATAACGCGCTCTTTAAAAACAACTGCTTTGCCTTTTGTAAAAGCGCCAAGCAGCAATTCTGGTACTTCTTCGCCTTTTTCGTTTTTTCTCGTGGCGTTGTAAGCCTCACGGGCCGCTTCTTTTATATCTTCAGGAAGGTTTTCAATGTCGGCTTCCTCTTTGATTTCAACAAAGTTATCTCCGTAAAATCCCTTAGCGACTACTACGTTTGCAGAATATTGACTAAATTGTAATATTCCTTCTGCTTTTAAACCTGCTTTTTCAGCCTCTTCTCGTATAGCCTCTTCAGGCTTACGCAATATATCTTCTTTATTAGAAGTAAGCTGTTCGATTTCCGCTTTTAATCTTTCAAATTCAGCTCTGTTTTCCTGTGTAATTTTACCAGCGCTGCCAATAGCACGTACGTCGTTTTCTAATAAGCTTATTTCCCGGTTTAAATCCGTTAAAATTTTAAAATCGGTTTTATCAAGTTGCCCGGCTTTTATAAGTACTTCAGCATCTAATAAATTAAGATCTCTGAAAAGCTCTGTTTTTCTTTTGCCTAAAGCTCTTGCAGATTTTGCGCGACCATCTAATCCATCAATAGCGTCTTGGATTTCGTGTATTTCGTTTCTAATTTCTGTAGCCTTAGCCGCTTGCTCTCGGGTTAAAAGCTCGCTTTGAATAGCACTACCAATGTTGCCCATTGCGCTGGGTCCCATAATAGCAAGTGTGGGAAGTACAACATCAACAGCAAAATCAACGTCCAATCCCTCTAATATACTTTTAGAAATACCGTTTATTTGGCTATCTACTAAGTTATGCCCCATCAAAACTAAACTCTCTTCTATACCTTCTATAGGTACACCTTTAGCTACGCCCTTGGCTGTGCCAATACCCGCTGCCATGAAACGAGCGTTATCGCGGACAAAAGGAACCATAGATTTGCTTAGCTGTCTTCTACCAATTGCGGCAGAATATCTTTGGAAATTACTTATTGTTCTTAAAGTACCAAATTTTTCAGCATAAGTTGCAATAAGCCCTTTAGTGTTAGCGCTTACGGCTTTCGTAAATTCAGATCGATTAAGATTATTTGTTTCAATATCAATCTGCTCTTGCAGCTTAATTTTATCAACCCCACCTACAGCATTTTTTAATTCCTCGTTTAATTCAACTAATCTTAGTTTCGCATTTTTTTGGGCAATCGAGCTTTGCATGTAGTCACCGCCGGTTTCTTGAATATAGAAAGACGTCATAGTAGCCCTCGCTGCCATTTTTCTAATTTGATTAGCTATAACTTTTTTACCCCCGTATTTAATAGCCCCATAAGCGAGAGCTTGTGGTCCCATTACAGCTAGTATACTGGGCGTTCCATTCATTAAACTTTCGCCCGCATAATCCCAGAGCGACATGTCACCCTTGCTGACTTGAGCGAATTTAGCTTTTGCTGGGAATTCTTTAACTCTGTTTTCGTTAAGGTCTATATTGTATTGTACTGTCCTACCCTTGAAGTTTAGCAAATAATCTTCAACAGCCTCAGGCATGGGTACGTAGGACGCGCCTTGCGCTAGCATTCCCATAAAACCGGCGGTAGTGCCTAATATACCTTCTTCAAGTGCTTGGCCGGCTAGATCTAATTTGCTATAGTTTTTAAGCGCTGCGTTTTGTAGGTAGTTAGTCTTTACAAGATTCGTATAGCGCTCTGAAAGCCATTCGGCTTGGTATTCCAATGCTGCTTGGCCGGCAATAAGGTCGTCCGCGGAGGCTCCTAACGCGACAACTTCTTCACTGGATATAAACGCATTATAATCGTCCACCGCTTCTTTATAGGAAGCTTGCGCGCTGTTTATAGCGTCTATACTATTCTGATTTATACCAGGAACAATCGTGAACTCTTCAGCTGCTTTTTTCTTAGCTTCTAATTCTTTAAGCAAATCGCCTGCGCGGGTTTCTATATCTTTTTTATCAGCTTCAAATTTATCTATTGATTGCTGAAAAAATTGTTCAGCTCCTTTAAATGCTTCGCTATACCCTTTTAAATCCTTAAATTCATTTTTTAGTAAATTAGTATATACCTCACGGTCTCCCTTAATACCGCCTAAAGATTGTATACGGTTTCCTTGTTCGTCGCTTAGAGCCTCCTTAACGGCTTGTTGGTATTCAGGGTCTAAAGAAACTGCTTCGTCTAAAACTTGCGATATCTCTTTATTATTTAAACCACGCATTAACGCTTCCATAGCGGTAGTTTTTTTACCGTCTAAAACATTACTTATGGTTTTGTCGTCTACTTCGCTTATATCAAAAACTTCATTTAAAGTTTCAGGAGTTGCATAAACAGCATTCCCTATATTAGCGGACCATTGATTAAATTTTTCAGGGCCTAATGCGATTTTTACGGCCTTCATATTTGGCGTGTAGCCTGTGCTCGGTCCCCCTTCCTGCGAAAATGCAGGCGCGTCACCATATTGCTCTAATATTTCCTTTGGTAGATCAAAAACATAATCTCCGTTTAAATCTTTCTTTAAATAAAAATAACTAGCAAGTATAGATTCTTTCTCTGTATCTTTATTAATACTAGCAAGCTTTTCAAAAAAAGGTGTTGCCTCTGTGGCTATTTTATCCGCGGCTACCTCTACTTCGTCCAGCATGTTTGGAAACTCGGGTGACTCCAAAGAAGTATCGACCGAACTGGAAACCCCAGCGGTCGCTTCTGTTACTGGCCCAGGCAGTTGAGTCTCCACTGTCGGACCGATAAGCTTTCCCTCTTTGGGAGGATCTGTTTCTTCAACGTATTCCCATCCGTTTAGCTCTGCTAAAGTTTTAGCATCAGAACCAAAGTCTGTTGCAAAATCTTCCGCTTCTTTATCAGACATTTGCTTGTCGCCTATAACGTACATTGGCTATTATATTTTATATTATTATTTGTAGAATATAGTAGGATTGGAAACCATAAGGTCTTCTAAAGTATTGTAAAACGCTTTTTCCATAGATTTAGAGTTTAAGTACTTCCACTTATTTTCTTTAGTATCCCACTTAACTTTAATTTGTTCCGGGTTATTCTTGTCCCCAAATTTAAACGTCTCAGTGTTGTTAACTGGTGGGCGCACGCCAGACCCCGCTGATAGTATTTCGCTCTCTAATGCTTTCATCCTATTAACCGTCTTTACATATTGAGAGCGTATAACGTTAGTCTTTCTATCGCCGCTAGGGGTAATACCCGCTGCTGTTTCAGCTACAGATTTATAACGAGACATTACAACGCTTGCCATTTCATCTGCCACAGCCTCTTTTTGGTCATCAGTCATTGTAGCTGCATATTCTATGTTTTCCCATTCAGGGAAAAGGTTGAGCATTGTTCTGTTAGCAAGCAATGCAGGCGTATTGTTGACACCCTCTGCTGGGTTTGATGCTAAAATAAGACTTTTAATTTCTTCCCCGCCCTTTTTAATCTGGAAGTCACTAAGATTGTTTTTTCTAGGCTCAGATAACTCACCTGCTTTATCAGATATAATTTTGGCCGCATCTTTACCGTCGGTAAATGGTAAATTTACATTTTTATATAACAAAGCTTTGCCGTCTTCTCCTCTAGAATTAGGTAAAGCTAAAGACTTTGATTCTCTATCCCAAACCACAGGCTGAGTGTAAGCTTGCTCGTTTAACGCTAAATTGCCTATATTTGCTGCTGATTTAGAATACAAATCGCCTTTTACGCCTAATTCCCATACTCCGGAACCGTCGGCATAATCATCTACCGCATATTTTAAGTTTTTCATTTCTTGCAAATAACCTTTGCGCTCATTGATGAGGTCCATGTTATTCGGGTCTCGTGCTTGCTTATTCGACACCGCAACATAATCTTTTTGAATTGCTTCCGCAGCCTTATGCACTTCAGCCATTTGGCCTTCTGATAATTCACCGTTATTAATATTTGTACCGTCCCATTCGTTTAAGTACTTTTCAGATCTTCTCTGAATAGCTTCAGCATTTTTTCTGTCTTGCTTAGCTTTAGTGGCTCTAGCCTCTCTTTGCCGAGCTATCGATTTATCTAGCCCTACACCAAATGCCTGTCCAATACCTGATGTATTTCTAGCATTAGCTATGTTTTGTGCGCCTTGTATTAAAGTTTTATCAGCCATGTTATTCTAAAATTGCATTGGATCACCAAATTCCGCTCCAAGCACGCCCCCGACACCACCAGCAATCTCGCCCACAGCCGCAGCCCTTGCTTGTTGTGCTGCCCGAATATCTGCTTGTGCGCTAGCCAGTTCAGCTTGTTGCATGCCAAGGTCTGTGCCAAGTCGTTCTGTTTCTCTACCCATAGCTCTTTCTTCACCTGCACGCTCCGTATACTGTAATCTACCTGCTTGCTGAGCCGCTAATCTTTGATTCATTGATTCTTGCTGCCCAATGCTTGCTGAAGCTTGTTGAGCGTTTTGTGACTGCTGGTTAGCTAATGATTGCGCTAATGCCGCAATGCCGCTGCCACCTGCAGCCTGATTCATCGAGCCCATTATATTAGACAGCCCCTGTGACTGCTGCTGAGCGGCAAAATCTGCTGCCTGCGTATTTACAGTAAGGTCTTCCATGGTATTCTCCATGTTCGAAAACGTGTTGCTTATATCTTGGGTCATGTAACCCTGGTACGCGCTGTCAAACAAGCCCTTAGCTTTTTCTTCTCTAGCAAGTCTTTTCTTGCCCCCTATATATGAAGCGCCAAATTTAAGGGTGCCACCGATTATATCACCGTACATATTTAATTAGTTTATAAGTTATTATTACGTATTATTCGCTGCTGATAAATATCTCAGAGTTAACCGCGAACAACTCTCTCTTTTCCGCACTAGTGTTTGTCATTACAACCTCAGAATAGTATCCTGTTAAACCAGACGTGCTTATATCAGTAGGCTTAGATACAAATAAGAAGTCATTGTTCTGCAACGCTTTGCTACCTGAGTTAGCAGCGGTAATTTCAGTAGATGTTAACGATTGTATTAAACCTATTGGGGTGCTTACGTTGCCTCTATGAAAATACAATGTATCACCAACTTGAACAGATACATTAATATTTTTTGTAAAATCTATTACAAGCGGGTTACCAGTTATAGTGGATGATACAGTAGATATACCTTGCGTAGAAAAGCTTTTAGTACTTAGAGTTGTATTGTTACCTTCTATAAAGTTGAAGTATATACCTTCTCTCTCTTTCCAAGTGTCTACAACCCCGTTTTGGTCTTTTGTTGATATTGCGGCAGTCCAACCTTCATCACCTTCGTAAGATAGGGCCTTAAAGTTTTTAATGCTCGACGGTCCATCATTGATAATAGTGGTAACAGTTGTATCCCCTTGCGTGCCATAAAAGTTTGCGCGAGTAGTTGCATTTGAATGTTCCCATATCTCCCCGTTCTTAAACGTGTAGTATTCAGTATTAAGAGAAATAGCACCCTCAGGGGCGTAAGTTAAACGCGTTGTCCACCCGTCTACAGTTTCTAAAAACGATAACTGCTCGTTGTTTAGACGCACATTGTATGTACCTGTATCTTCATCGTACGAACCGATTAAGGGCTGCGTAACAGCTTTTAATTGCTGGTTGAAGTAGTAGGACATGCTTTTATCTGAAATAACTGTAATGCCGTCTCTTGACAGCCTTATTACAGCACCTCTAGCTTTGTCTGTAAAATAAGATCTAAAACCAAATGATGCAAATGACTCTGGATTTTTAGATATTCCGTATTCACCTACAAACGGTACAGCTTGGCCTAAAACGTTTCTATTCGATGTAACGTTAGTATTACCATCAGCGTTAAATAAAGCATCTTTATTAGCCAATATCCTAAAACACTTGTCTTCCAATAACGCGATTAAGTCAGTGTCACGAGCATGCAGCTTCTGGATGCTACCGTTTGTTGGGTTTAAATCCTGCGTTATATTTTCAGCTAGCAAGAATTGGTTAGTATTGTTAATCCCGCTTATAGAGTTAAATATACCACTGAATATCATACTAGAACTCCTACGCTCTTCTCTGTATGGCTCTTCTAAAACAGCTGACACTCTTACCCCTTTGCCTATAACAGGAGCGTTAAAGTCATCCCTTATGCGATCAGACTCTACCCCGTTACCAAAAGAATAACAGTTACTCCAGGCTATAGTAGTAGGTGTTTTTACGGTGCTAATGTCTCTAAAGCCCGATGCTTCGTAAAATATATCTAGGTCTACTAGTTCATCAGGTTCAGTTTCAAATATAGCCGGATTTTTGGAAGATAAAACCTCCTGATCGCCGGTTATTCTTTCTCTAAAAATTTGTACTCTCGTAGGTAAAGTATAAGGCGGGCCGCTAGTGGGTAATTGAGCGTCGTCGATTGTTCTGTCAAGAGTATAAGTCCATTGTTTTCCTACAGCCCCACTCGGTAGCTGAGGATTAAACGCTGCTTCTGTTTTACTTATAACCCTGTAAAAATCAGCACTAGTGCTAGTTACTCCGCTAATAGAATATTCAAATTTAAAAACAGATCCTTCTGAAAATTTATCTGTAAATTTTACAAATTTAAGGTCACCTTGATTAGTGTCTGTAAATGTATAATTTGCAGCAAACAATTTAAAACTACTAGCGTTTCGCAAAGGCGGGATTATTGCGGCTTGCGAGGTAAACGACCAAGTAACTACAAAACTTTGTCCATTAGATGGGTACTGACTGCTATTTACGTCAACTTCTAGTTTAGTATCCAATACCAATTCAGGCACCCCGCTTGAAAAAGCTGCTGCTACATTATCTGCAAAAGCAGCATCAGGGTTTATTTTAACAAAAAATCTACCTTGAAATTCAGGCAATGGTCTTCGAACTTTTTCGTATATAACTATTTTAATTTCTGTTTCATCATTAAAATTTGTTAACCAAATATCTTGGTTTTTAATACCCTCGCTTAAGGTTACTTCAAATATATTGTAATCACCATCTATAGATGAAATCGGGCTTGATGTAACGGTCTTACGCGCACCATTTGGGCCACCTTCAATAATACCATACACAGCGGATCTACCCCCGCCTGAAACATTTAAAAATTGTATAAAAGAGTCAGCTCCGAAGCTGTTAAAAAAGTTTTCATTATTATCTCTTGTTGGGCCTAAAAATTTTATTTTACTATCCCCGAGTGTAAAGCCTTTTGCCGAGGTGGTGCCATTACCTATAGTTAAACCCCTTGCTTTAGCAGTAATGCTTTTAACTTTTGCTAAATAGTCAGGCGTATTGTTTTCAATGCCAGTAATTTTATACCTATTATTAATTGTTACTGGAACCGACGTATCGTGTTGTTTTTTTAATACAATATACTGCCCGTCTTTTACTTTATTCCTTTCGCTTGAAGGAAAGCTTAGCCAAACATTACCGTCACCCGCCTCATAATAACGGTCTAATCCTAAATTGTAATATTCAGGAGTAGAGTTTTTAACATAAAACTTAAACTTCGTAGCCCACCCAGGCGTTGTAGAAGGATTGGATATACTACCAATTACAGCGTTTACTTTGTCAGCGTTGGTTTTTTCCACAGCTACAGCCCCGCCTGGAGAAGTAAATACAGGGGATTCTCTACCGTAATCATCTAAAAAAGTAACGCCTATTTGATATGTCCTGTCAGATTTAACAGATTCTTTGCCGAGCCCTACTGAAGAATGCGCTGTGTTACTTTGTGTGCCGACTATATTAATATCGGAGTTTACAACATCATAGTTCTGTAGGTAATTGCCGTATATTACACGATTGCCTATAACTTCTTGCGACTTGGCCTTCTTAGGTACACCATCAAACAGCCTTAATAGCTGTGAACTTTCTATAACTCTACCTAATAAATCAGTAGTAACAGTAGTATTATAGGGATTAATAGCGGTTACGAGCGCGCGGTCAAAAGACTTTACTAGGTAAACATTATTAGATCTGCTGCCTTTATAAAGTATTTCAACTTCTTCTACGTCTGCGGGTATTGTGTTACCATTAGACCCTGGAAATCCTTCTATATATATTATCCGGGTATTGTCATCCATACCCAAGTTGTAACCGTCTCTGCTTAAGTACTCAAACTGCCCGGGAACAAAAGCCGGCTTTGTAAAGGGGGCGTACGGAGAATAGCGGCTATCTGTAAATTTATACCTGTACGAGAATCTTGGAAAATCATTTTTAAATATAGGCTCGTCTTCTGTGCGAAGCATGGTCCATGCAACTGCACTGTTAATTATATCACCAGAAACACTACTAATTGTTAACGTACCTTCATCAATATCTAAGCCGCTGCTGGAGCCAAATACACCTATAATTTGGTATTTTGTTACTGTGCTGTCTTCTTCAATAATTTCGTAATTAAGCACTACCTTGCAATCAGGGCCTTTGTCGCCAGCCCACTGTATATTTTGGCTGGTCCATGCTAGTGCTATAGTATTCCCAGCAACTTTACCGCTTAAGTTTACAGCGTTTAATGTTATTGGATTTACTCCTACACCTCTAAAATTGCCATTAGGTAAGGACAAAGTCGGTTGTACGGACGGTATTGCTGATGAAAACGCTTTAACCGTTAATCTTTTGGCTGGTGCGGATTTAATTACAGTTATATCAGTTGCTATAAAGTCTCTTGTAGAAGGACTAGCATCTCCGTAAACATGCGTGTGCGAAGCTAACGCGTCGCCACTTTGGGCGGAACCAGTTTTAAATTTAGCTATGTTAATTACCCTGGGCTCGTTTAAATCGTCTGTCCAAAACAGCATTCCATCAAGTATGTTAATGCCTGTAATTAAATTGTTAGCACTAAAGTTTAATACGTTATTGGCATCAACCAGCACCGGTGTGACAATATCTGTTGTTTGGTCATACTCAAGTATAGCGTCAACAGTGTTGCTAGTAAGGAACCAGTATATCTTTTCGTTTTGGCTATCGCGCGCTGTACCAATACATTTAGCATTAGTTAAACCAAACGGAGTTGTGCCATTGCCTGTAGTTTGCCAGGTACCACCACCTGGTTTGTTGTTTTGTTTAGTATTGCCTAATACATTTTCAATAGCGCCAACGTCGTTGCCCTCAGATGTGCTTACCTGGATATTTTGACCATCACGATATTCGCCTTTAGGTACAAGACGCTCATCGAGGTCCTTGTTCATTTTACCGCGAATAAAGGTTTGTTTTAACTTAGGCATATATTAGTGTTTAATCCACTTGGATTGGTTTCTCATTACTTGTGCTAACTCTGATATTTTAAGGTTAGACATACGTAGTTTAGCACTACGCTTAGCCGCAACCATTTCTTTCTTAAATCTAGCAATTTGATACTCCGGTGTATTTGCTCTGGTGCCTAGCACGGCATGAGCAATGTACTTATATACAGCTTCCTCAGCAAACTTATGCACACGCATCTCTTCGTCAGTACCTAATCCGTCACTAATGTATTTTAGTGTTACAATTTGGTTAACTAAGTTAGAGCTAAAGTGCATAACGCCTTTTAGCTGATCAATGTAGAAAACACCATTACCTTGCGCTTCTTCCGGTGACAACCCATAGCGTCTACCGTATCTGTAAAGATTGAACAACTCACTTTCCGTAAGAGTACTTTGGTTATTAGATGCTGTGTTAGAAGAATAGTAAGAAGCGTTAAACCTAGCCAATGTTACAGATTCATTCGCTAAAGTCATTTTACCATTATTATCAAACTGGTATTCGTAGTTGCTGTCTTGGTTAACAGCCGTGGGATTACTAGTATTGCGTGTTGGATAGATAATTCTTTCTATACCGTTTGAATCTGCCCAAGATACTTTGACATAGTTTACATAGTCTTGCGGCAGTATCATATACAGCGCTGGCGGTATTTCTGTCTCTAAAGCTTTTTGTGACGGCAAGGTATCAAAGCTAAATTCTTGAATAGCGCGCTGTGCGTGAAACGCAACGTCTGTGCGCTTTATTTTGCTTATAATCTTATCTTCGCCAACATAGGCTATCATAAAATTGTTTACCATGTCTTTAAGGCTAACAAACTGGTAGTCGCCGTAATTTTCATCACCGCTGTTCCAGTTACCGTCTGCTCCTTCGTAGTAAAGTTCGCTAGTTTGATTTATTAGCCCCATTTATTAAGATTTTTCTTGTTGAGTGTTTTTAGCTTCTTCTTGTGCAGCTATTTGATACACTTGTAATTCTCGCGTTGATATACCCGCTAGTTCTAGTATTTTCATAACTAGTTCTGTTTCCTCTGAATCATGCAACTCAAAGTCCACCGAGTCCGCTGAGCTTTGCAAGCTAGAGCCACCGACTAAAGTACCAGCCCACTGTGCAGTTGCGGGTCTTTTAATATAGTTACACGCTACTCCTGCAGTTATAAGCTGAGTGGGGGCTGGTGTAGTAAACGTTAATACAGTGGAGTTTGATATGCTTTGAGCGCCTGATAATGTTATAGTAGTACCATTAGCCGCTATAGCAACTACCGTTACCGCACCTGAAATGCCTGTGCCGGTTACTATATTACCTATAGATATACTTGGATTAGCTGCGGATATATTAATTGTAGCGCTAGAGCTGACTGCACCGTTTAATGTAGAATTTGAAGACCTTACAATGAGGCTACCATATACTATATACCCGCTGGAGTTTGCTACGAATACAGGCCTAGTCTCAGTAGGCTTTGTTAAAGGCGACGCGTTAATGTATAAAAATTCATTTTTATTGATACGTTCTACCTCTGCGCTGTTATATATAAGTGTACCTATGCGATACAGATTGCTAGGCGTACTCCAATAATTACCAGCGTATGTCATTGCGCTAGTAACTTCGAATAGGTTTATTTTTTCGTTGAGAATGTTGAGCATGTCGGAGAACTCCGTGTCGTTTCCGTGCATTCTACCAAACTGGTTAATGTCATAGAAGTATTGCTCGAATAGATCCATCTGCGCTTGATTGGCAAACAGGTTAAATTCCTGAGGCGTAACATACCCTCGTTGCTCTTTATTGAGTATGCTTAATACTCGTTGATAAACAGTGTCTACGCTTACGCTCATATTGT
>Ga0209634_1002082_pt1 | contig 14209 bp, 20 predicted proteins | sample LinPmetageLP40_FD_184043 | JGI IMG/M metagenome (GOLD analysis project Ga0209634, IMG submission 184043) | Marine viral communities from the Pacific Ocean - LP-40 (SPAdes) (version 2) | ecosystem: Environmental > Aquatic > Marine > Oceanic | place: Pacific Ocean | collected 2010-08-26
CAATTATTAAATAATTATGTAAAAACAAAAAATTTACCTAATACAGATACAGAAGATTTAGTTAAACAAGAAGAATTACATAATTTAGAAGCACGGGCAGCTACACAAGATGAATTACTTTCTTACGCTACACAAAAACAATTAGAAGATTATACTAAGCTTAAAGACTTGGAAACAGTTTATGCTAAAAAAGATTATGTAGATGATTTGGTTTCTTCCGAAACACAAATGAACACTTACATCTTGAGGAAATACGGGAATCAATACGGCGTTCATCAAGCTGAAATGAGAGATTATTTAAAAAAAGCAGATTTAAATTCAGAAGATTTACAAAAATTAAAAACCTTTTATTCAGAAGGTTATTCTAAAAAAAAAGATTATGCTAAATCAGAACAATTAGATGATTATGCTACACAAGAACAATTAGATTCTTATGCTAGAAAAGAAGATTTACCTAATATGGATCTTTATGCTAAAAAAGAACAATTAGCTAATTATGCTAATAAAAATGATTTAAATGATACAAAAATAACTTCTCTTTATAGGGGTCTTTTTAAGATAGGGTTCTTGCCCGGAGCAACAGGTGTAACTAGAATAGAAAAAAATTTTAAAAAACAATTATTAAATAATTATGTAAAAACAAAAAATTTACCTAATACAGATACAGAAGATTTAGTTAAACAAGAAGAATTACATAATTTAGAAGCACGGGCAGCTACACAAGATGAATTACTTTCTTACGTTAAACAAAAACAATTAGAAGATTATACTAAGCTTAAAGACTTGGAAACAATTTATGCTAAAGAAGATGATGTAATGGATGAATATGAGCGTGTCTACACGAATTTTAAAAAAACAAGAGATGAAAATAGTTATGTTACTAATGAAAATTTGAAGAATAATTATGTTAATAAAAATGATTTTAATTCTGAATTATATAGTAAATCAGATAATTTTAAGAATCTTGAAAAACAAATAAAAGATAGTAAAAAAAACACAAAAGAGGACATCGATTCTTTGCGCGATAATTTAAACATTATAGATAATGACCTTCAAGGAGATTTAATTACAAATGTTGATCTATTGAAAGAAAACACTAACCTAATGCAAAATAATCTTATTAATTTTAATAATGATGTTTTCAGTTCAATTAATTATAGTGATAATATTCCAATATGTATTAATCCTGATAAAAATGAAAATGATACTTCATTTGATTATTGTTCTGAACATATTAAAAACAAATATATAAGTGCACAAAATTTTAAAAAAAACAAATAATTTTTTTATTTTAAAAAAAAAATAATTTTTTTATTTTATAATTATATATGATAATTTATTTAATAATTATATTTTTTTTATTTATATTTTTAATTTATAAAAAAAAAAAAAATAAAGAAATGTTTAATACTAATGATTTCAATTTAGAAAACGAATTAGAATTAAAACAATTAAAAGGAGATATATCTGAACAACAAAAAGATTTAGATAACTTATTAATAAAACTTTCTGAACAACAAAAAGATTTAGAAAGTTTAGAAGAAGACATTTTTAATCCAATTATTACAGGAGACTTTATTCCAAAATGTATTAATACTGATACAAGTAAAAATGATACTAGTTTTGAATATTGTAGTGAAAATATCAAAAATAGATATGCTAAAAATGTCCGATATCAAATTGGCAAAATCAATACAAACACATTATCTACAGGGCAAGCTTGGCGAAGTGGTGTAATTAAAAAATTTCCAGCTGAATGGGGTGATCCTCCAGAAAGACAAACAAAAGACTTAAGAAAATTACCTGCTGGTTATGGTTTTGGATCTAGCACTTTATTTGAATGGATTAACAAAATGACACTATTGTATGATTCTACACCACAAACAACACTAGCAGGAACAACATTCCCACAAACAACACTAGCAGGAACAACATTCCCACAAACAACACTAGCAGGAACAACATTCCCACAAACAACACTAGCAGGAACAACATTCCCACAAACAACGCTAGCAGGAACAACATTCCCACAAACAACGCTAGCAGGAACAACATTCCCACAAACAACGCTAGCAGGAACAACATTCCCACAAACAACGCTAGCAGGAACAACATTCCCACAAACAACACTAGCAGGAACAACATTACCACAAACAACACAATCATCTACAACATTACCACAAACAACACTAGCAGGAACAACATTACCACAAACAACACAATCACCTACAACAACCGCACCAATTTTTGCACTATATCCTTTCTTTTTTACACCTAATAAAAAAACAGATTAAAATTTTTAATATAATTTTATTAAACAATTCTAAATAAATTTATTTTCTATGCGTTTATTATAAAATGAACGTTGATAATATGGCTAGTTTACATAGTTTAAACTCTAAATTAAAAAATAAAGATTTTGCTATGTGGTTTTATGCTAATTGGTGTGGACATTGTAAAGCAATGGAACAAGAATGGTCTAAAGTAGAACAAAATTGTAAAAGAAAAAATATAGGTGTTGTTAAAGTTCGTGATGATTTTAAAGATAATGTTCATGGAGGTATTGGTAAAAATGTAATGGGATTTCCTAAGATTGTTATGATACGGCGAGGTAAACAAGTAGCAGAACATCAAGGTATGCGTAATTCAGAGGATATAATGAATACGATTTTAAAACATTTAAAACCGGTAAGTAATAAAAAATCTAAAAAAAATTGTAAAAAAGGATGTAAAAAAAGTTGCTGTAAAAAAAATTGTAAAAAAGGATGTAAAAAAAGTTGCTGTAAAACAAAACACTCCAAAAAAAATAAATTAAATAATATACAATTAAATAAATTATTCAAAGCAATGAAACATAAATCAAAAAAAAATTATATAAATATTAGAAACTTATTAAGATAATTTTTTATTAATTTTTTCTATTTCATGTTGATGTGTTTGTGTTAAAGCATATATTTCTTCCTGTTTAGAATATAACTCATTTAATTGAGATTCAAATAAATCTATATAATCAGTTAATAATTTTTCATTATTTTCATTATTAAATTGAGGCTCTATTTCTATTAATTCCTTATATAATTTTAATATTTTTTGTATTTCTTTTCGACTAAATGGTTCATTTGTTTGAGGATTTATTTTACTTGTATTTATTGCTTCATATAAATCAATCAAATTATACCAATTTGTATCTAATTTTATAAAATAATTTTGAATATTTTTATTTAATTTCTTTATATTCATTGGAGATAATTTTTTAAATTTATATCTTATATCCCTTGATTCCATAATATAATTTATTCATTTTTTTTATTGTTCAACAAACGCAAATAAATTTTATAAACTTATTTAAAAATAATAATATCTATTATTTGTATACAGATGCAGATATTCGTAAAAACACTAACTGGAAAAACAATTACACTTGAAGTAGAACCAAGTGATTCTATTGAAAACGTTAAAGCCAAAATTCAAGATAAAGAAGGAATTCCACCAGATCAACAAAGACTCATTTTTGCCGGTAAACAACTTGAAGACGGACGCACTCTTTCTGACTACAATATACAGAAAGAGTCGACGCTCCATCTTGTGCTCCGGCTACGTTAATTTATTATTAAGTAGGTAGTTACAATATTTTAATAATCAACTTAAATTAAATTAAATTTAATTTATTTATTTAAATAAAAAATATACTTAAAATAAAATTTTTTTTTTATTATAATATGCTGCTGTTTATAATTATTTTAAAATCACTTTTAGATTTTTTATTTAAATAATAAATAATAAATTATAAAATTGATTTTAAAATAATTATGAGTTTTAATCATATAATTATGTCACAACAAAATGAAATAAAAAATGTTGACGGTTTATCTTATTTAAAAACATTAAGTAAAGATTCGATAAATCTTGTATTGACTGATCCACCGTATATTACTTCTAGAAAAACTGGAATGAATGAACATGCTAAAAAAGTAAAAAAAGTTGATGAAACTGATAATAATTTAAAAACCGAAAATGATTGGGTAAAGTTTAAAACGAAAGAAGAATGGAAAGAATGGTTGGATAAAAATAATATTCCTGAACAATCATCTAAAATAAAAATGGCGATTCTAAAAAAAAATTATTTGAAATATGGTTCTATTTATGGTAAAAAATATGCTGTAGTTACTGATTATGGTGATTGGGATAATAATTTTACAATGGAATTATTAGAAGAATTTATAACAAATTATTATAAAGTTTTAAAAAATGGAGGAACACTTATATTATTCTTTGATATTTGGAAAATTACACCATTAAAAGAAATTATGGAAAAGGTAGGATTTAAACAAATAAGATTTATTGAGTGGGTAAAAACTAATCCACAACCTCTTAATAGTAAAACTAATTATTTAACAAATTGTAGAGAAATAGCATTATTAGGTATTAAAAAATCAAAACCTACATTTAATAGTAAATATGATAACGCTGTTTATAAATTTCCTTTACAAGGTGGAAAAAATCGTTTTCACCCAACACAAAAAAGTCTTCCTCTATTTGAAGAATTAATAAAAAAACATTCTAATGAAAATGATGTAGTATTAGATACATTCTTAGGTTCTGGAACTACTGCTATAGCAGCAAAAAAAAATAATCGTATATATAAAGGTTGCGAAGCTTCAAAAGAATATTATGATAAAATATTAACACTTTTAGAATAACATTTGTATAAAATTATCCCAAAATCTAAATTTTAATTCTTGTCTACTTGATTTATGAAATTGAAATTCACCAATTTTTATTTCATTTCCATTTATAATTAATTTAATTGTTGAAGACATTTCACTATATTTTTGTTTTTTTTCATTCCATTTTTCTTCATATATTTCTCTTGAATAAATTATATCCTGATCATTAAAATAGTTTAATTTTTTTATTAAATTTTCTTTTTTATATAACTTTATTGAAGGTAAATAATTACAATTTTTAATTATTATAAGATAATCGCAACAAAATACACCTTCTAACATTCTATTTAAATAAGTATGAATATTAGACTTAATAAATTCCCAACGATTTGTATTTTTATTTAATTCTCCATTCCAATTAGTATTCCATATTTTATCCCATGATTTTAATGTTGGTTGACCTACTTTTTGTGGACAAACTTTTCCATATTTATATTTTAATGTTTTTAAACTTAATGTTTTATTATGTTTTAATTTGAAATCAACTGATCCATTTTTATATCCGCAAGAATCAATAATAGTTGGTATATTACTTAATATATTATTTTCTTTTAATAATTTATTAATTCGTCTAACCATAATTTTATTAATTCTATTATAATCAATATGACATACTATATTACTATTAATACATATAGTATATTCGGCACTTTGCCCTATTGTTTCATTATTTGTAGTTGATTGTAAATAATTATTAATGAACTTATCAATTTTTTTTTTATTTCTTATAATCCATACTATTTTTTTAATTATTAGTTGAAATTTAATAATAGACATTATATAAATAATAAACAAATGTATATTTTAAGTTCAATTTTATAATATTTATATATTTATATATTTAATATATTTATTGGATTTTGAGTCCCATAATTTAGATGGAGGAGCCACTTCATTCAATCAACTTAAATATGATGTAAAATCTAAATTATGTAGAGAATTAATTTGGACTAATATAAATAATAATTTATAAAAAAATGATAGAACTAGTCAACAAGCAAAACCAGTATTAAATGTAACTAAATTTATATCACAAACTTGGATTCATCCAAAAAAATATACTTAAAACAAAAATTTGTTTTATTATAATATGCTACTATTCTATTTTGGATATTATATTTTAGATTTTTCTTTTGGTATGTTATGGTGGACTACAAGTAACTTATGGAATGGTGTTGTGTATGTATATAAAAGTAATTATGCAATTGAATATAAAAATGAAGATGAAGACTTTGTAGTTTTAGATAAAGAAGACCTCAAAAAAGAAATAATGGAATTAAAAGAATTAATTAAATCTACTACTAGGGAACTCAACTCCTAATTCTTTATCATAATCTTTATATTTTTCATTTTTTTTTGGTTTATTTATAGCAACTAGTATTTGTTTTTTTTTAAGTAAATTATGATCTATTTTAAATATAGACATTCTACTTGACGGCCAAGGTAATCCTACTATTCTCCACATTATATAATTATAAATTAACATAATTTTTTTTTTCAATTTTATTCACTTTATTTTGGTCCACAATTTTTGTGTGATAACATTGGCTTTAGATTTAATATTTTTAGCAGCTTGAAATTTGTCTTAAAATTTTTTATTTCTTTTTCATATTAGTTCTATTTTTTTTTAGATATATCTTTAGCTTCATAATTCTATTATCTAATATTTTTTATGTTTGCTTTGAACCCCAATATTTATTATACCATACTTTAATACTTTTATTTATAAAGTTTATTTTTGATAAAACTTTTATAAAGTTTATTTAATGGATTATAATAGTCTTAATAATTTATTAAATTCACTTGAAATTAATGAAAAATATTATAAAGAAGCTAAACCTAATTTAACACAATTAGAAAGAGATATTAATCTTAAAAATAATTCTGTAATGAATTTAGAATTAGCAAATCCACAAAGACAATCTATGAATAATAATAGAGAGTCTATTAAAGATACAATGAATGATAAATTAAAAGATTATAATTTTATACAAACTAAAAAATACGATGAAAATTTAGAAATTAATTTTAAAAAATAATTATTATTGGTTTGGTTCTATTTTAAGAACACCGCCTTTTTGATGTTCTTTATGTTTATTATGTGCTCCGCCACCTCTCCTCTTTTTTAATGATCTTCTTCCTCCTTTTTGATGTTCTTTATGTTTATTATGTGCTCCGCCACCACCTTGATTATTTTTGTCTTGTTTATGATTACTTCCTCCACAACTACTAAATCCACCTCTCATCTTTTTTAATGATCTTCCTCCTTTTTGATGTTCTTTATGTTTATTATGTGCTCCGCCACCTCTCATCTTTTTTAATGATCTTCTTCCACCTTTTTGATGTTCTTTATGTTTATTATGTGCTCCGCCACCTCTCATCTTTTTTAATGATCTTCTTCCACCTTTTTGATGTTCTTTATGTTTATTGTGTGCTCCGCCACCACCTTGATTATTTTTGTCATGTTTATGATTACTGCCTCCACAACTTCCAAAACCACCTTTCATTTTTCTTGAAGATCTTCTACCACCACCTTGATTATTTTTGTCAACATTTGATCTGCCTGCACACTGACCACCTCTCATCTTTCTTGATTTTTTCACTTTTTTTTTTGTTCTTTTTCTATACATTTTACAATTATTACTAGTTTTACGATTAAAATGACCAGGACCACAATGTCTTTTAGTTTTAAATTTTTTACGTAAACCTTTTTTTATTTTTTTTCTGTAACCGCCGCTTAAACTAAAACTTCCTCCAAACATTATATATAATTTATTAAGAAATTAAATTTAATTAAATTTAATTAAATTGTTAATAATTTTAATTTTCTTTTAGGATCTTCCAAAAATATATAGAAATCACTAATAAATTCTTCGAATCTTAACATAATTTCTTTTTCCCAAAATGATTCATTAAAATCTACTCTTATTATATTTATTGAATCATCATTTTTATCTTTTAAAACTTCAACTAAATCTGTAGCATTAGATTCTAGTAAAAACATATATACAAAACATTGGACTTTTTCATAATCTCGCAATTTGTAAAATAAATTTTTTACGCGATTCTTAATCTCTACAATAATATTTTCAGGCAACAATATTCCATCTATTTTTCCTCCTACCCCCCATGTATCTAACTTATCATATTCATTTGGTATTTGAAACAATTCAGTTTTATAATATTTACTAGTTTTAATAATTTTATTATTAGTTTTTTCCTCATACAATTCTCCACCTTTAGATTCATATTTAATTCCAAAATTTGTATTTGTTAATGAATTTAATGATTTATTAAATTCTTCTTTTTTTTCTCCAGATAATTTAGATTCTAATGATTTAATAATTGATTCTTTATTTTTATTTAACGCACTGACATCTTCTGATTTAAAACATTGAGATAATTTACCACCTAAATATACATTATTTTCTTTAGATATTCTAGTTACAATATCATAATCAGTTTCTTCTTTTTTAATTTTAATATTCTTGGCATTTAAGGATTCTACAAATTCTAAATAATCCGATTTATAATATCTTTTCCAATACTTAAGGATTAACTCATCTATAGATTTGTATGGATTATGTCCTGTTATAACAGTTAAATCAGTAGCACAAATAGTAATATTTCTATCCATTATATTTATATTTATAATATTATTCTTAAGTTTTTATTTATTTTTCAATTTTTAAAAAGTTTTAACAAATCTATAGTATTTTTTGATTTTACTTTTTTCTAAAAAGTATTTTTGTAAACCATTAAACCACCAGCAATACCAAATGAACTTAAGCATAAATTCATATTTACCTTTGAACATTTATTACTTTTAGGACATTTTTTAGATTCTGAACTATTAAATTGTTCTTGTCCATTAACACATTTTAATCCACTTATAGATAAAAAAGTTAATCCTAATCCTAAACCTATACCTATTGCTTTATCAACAGTAATCATTATAAAACATAATATTAATATGTTTAAGTGATTTATTTTTATATAAATAATTAATTAATTAATTAATTAATTAGCGTTTTTTTCTGAAATTTTTTTCTTTGCTAATAGTATAAAATGGGAGGAGGTTTAATGCAATTAGTCGCTTATGGTGCTCAAGATATTTATCTTACTGGAAATCCACAAATTACTTTTTTCAAAGTTGTTTACAGAAGACACACTAATTTCTCTATGGAACTTATTGAACAATCTTTAAATGGAAGTGTTGCTAGTGGTGCTAATATTAGTGCAACTATATCAAGAAATGGTGATTTAGTTCATAAAATGTATGTTAACTATAATCCACAGGCTCTTTTAGGAAATAGCAGCACTGGTTTTTGCTATTTAAGTCATAGTTTATTAAAAGAAGTTGAGTTAGAAATAGGTGGCCAAAGAATCGATAGACATTATGGTCATTGGCTTACAGCATGGCACGAATTAACAGCAGTCAATTCTTCATGTTCATTTCCTAAGTTGAACGGAACCACAGGATATGGAACTGCCATTCCTACAGCGAACGATGGTGCAGAACTTGTAGTTAGACCAACAGCAGCTCAAGCCACTGCTTTTCACTGCAAAGGTGTTACAGACGATGGGAGCGCGCCAAATAAAACACTTCATGAAACCAGTGCTTGGGTTCCACTTCAATTCTGGTTTTGCCGCAATCCAGGTCTTGCTCTTCCACTTATTGCTCTTCAATATCATGAAGTTAAAGTTAAATTATCATTAGCAACTAACACTGAAGCCGCTGCTGGTTCTAATGTAAATGTAGCAAATTCTGATCTCAAACTTTGGGTAGAATACATTTACCTTGATACTGATGAAAGAAGACGTTTCGCACAACAATCACATGAATATCTCATTGAACAATTACAATTCCAAGATTCAACACCAAGCAGTGCTATTACACTCAACTTTAATCATCCAGTCAAAGAATTAATTTGGGCTGCTGGAAGAGGTTCTACCGCTTCTATTAATGGTTCAATTGCTACTTTTAGTAGAATAGAAGTTAACGCCGGCACAGATGCTAGAACTGTAACTTCAAGTAATAGTAATGGAACTGCTATTGGTCTTAAATTAAATGGTCATGAAAGATTTAAAGCACAACATCTTGATTACTTCACAAGAACTCAAGTTGCTGCTCACCACTCAGGAAATGGTGGTATTGTAACAACTGATGCTTTGGCAGTATACTCTTTTGCTCTTAAACCAGAAGAGCATCAACCATCAGGAACATGCAATTTCTCAAGAATCGATAATGCTCAATTAACATTCAGCAATTCCCCAAAGAGTGGCACCAATATAAGAATTTATGCTGTTAACTATAATGTTCTTAGAATTATGAGTGGTATGGGTGGTCTTGCTTACTCTAATTAAATTTTTTAAAAATATTTTATCTTCTTTATTTAAATATCTTTCTTTATAGAAAGAAACAAAATTTTATTAAAATTTAAAAATAATACTTTTTATTTTTAAAAATTTAAATTAAAATTAAAAATAACAAATTATTATAAACTATCTAATTCTTCACGTATACTTAACATATTACAATTCCAATAAACATTATTTTCATGACATTCTACTTGCTTATATGTGTTTTTAAGCATATTTATTAATCTATTAAGTTTTTCTTCAGTGCTTTCAGCTACAGGTTCAGCTACAGGTTCAGCTACAGGTTCAGCTACAGGTTCAGCTACAGGTTCAGCTACAGGTTCAGCTACAGGTTCAGCTACAGGTTCAGCTACAGGTTCAGACATTTATAATATAAGCATATAAAAAAAATTTAAATTAAACTTAAATATTAGCGTTTTTTTTTTTAATTTTTTTCTATGCTAATAGTATAAAATGGGAGGAGGTTTAATGCAATTAGTCGCTTATGGCGCTCAAGATATTTATCTTACTGGAAATCCACAAATTACTTTCTTTAAAGTAGTCTACAGAAGACACACTAACTTCTCAATGGAAGCTATTGAACAATCTATGAATGGAACTGTTGCTGATAATGGAAGAACATCAGTTACTGTATCAAGAAATGGTGATTTGGTAAACAAAATGTATATTCAACACACATTGTGGACTACTGCTGTTTTAAATGAATCAGCAGTAGATATTAATTCCGTTGAGCTTGAAATAGGAGGTCAATTAATTGATAGACATTATGGACACTGGATGGAAGTTTGGGCTGAACTCACAGAAAACAAAACTGGAAGAGTTATGGGAACTAATTTTCAAGTTATGAGTGGTATGGGTATGGGAGTTATTAATAATAATGATGAAGCAGCAACTGGTGTCGACCTCGCCGCGTATGCAAACGATACCGCAACAAGCCAAGTATTCTTCCAAAACCCAGATATGGATGGAAGGGTTGTATACACTCCACTTCAATTTTGGTTCTGTAGAAACCCAGGACTTGCTCTTCCACTTATTGCCCTTCAATATCATGAAGTTAAAGTTATATTTAACTGGGGTACCATTACACACACTACACCTGATCACAAATTATTTGTTGATTATATTTACCTTGATACTGATGAAAGACGTAGATTTGCTCAGCAATCACATGAATATCTTATTGAACAAGTACAATTCCAAAATAGTTCAATTAACAAAAATCATGATTTAAATTTCAATCACCCTGTTAAAGAACTTATTTTTACTGGAGGTTGGACTAGTGGCGCCGTTGTCCCTTTAAACTCTGAAACAGATACTTTATTACTTAAACTTAATGGACACGAAAGAATGTCTAAAAGAAATTTAACATATTTTACTAGAGCACAAGTGTATCAACATCATTCCGGTGAAGGAGGTTTTGTTAATAATTCTATTGGTGTTTACTCTTTTGCTCTTAAACCAGAAGAACACCAACCATCTGGAACATGTAATTTCTCAAGAATTGATAATGCATCTTTAGAATTAAGTGAGGAAGATGCTTTATTTATTTATGCCGTCAACTACAATGTTCTTAGAATTATGAGTGGTATGGGTGGTCTTGCATACTCAAATTAAATTTCTTAACATAAAAAATTATTTTATTTTTATTTATTTAAACTTTTAACAAAAGTTATTTAACAACAATTTTTATAAGCTAAACACATTAAACCAATACCAATTAAGAATGAATAATTATAAATGAAATCCCAAACTTTTTTATGTTCTTTAGAAACATGTTTTACCCTTGAAGATTTAAAATGAAAATATAAAATTGATTTTGAAATACAATTTTATTATTGATTAAATTTCATATAATGGTAAAATACTATGCTTGCCGTGTAGGCGAATTCACTAAAAATTCACATTTTGATAAAACATTTCACACACCTATAATTAAAAAAGATTATCAAAATATTAGATGGGCTGTAAATGAAGTATCTATTTATAAAAAAACTGTTGATTCAATTAATAGAGATATTAAGAATGGAACTGAAGTTAACATTGTATTATTTCCAAATAAGCCCAATGATGTTCCTTACGCTATATGCGAATTAAACTTTATTAAAGAACGTATCTTAGGTCCATTGATATCAATTGATGAAACAAATGATGAAAGAGGATGGATAAATGGGACTAATTCTGGCCACGATGATTTTAAATATGATTTTAAGTTTAGTAAAATATATTTACTGAATAAAAATTCATTTAATAAAATAAAATTAAAGGGACAAAAAACATTCTTTGAATTAAAATTAGGTTTCAAAAATGAAGATTTATTTAAACAAATAGACACAGAAATAGAATTTATTAAAAGATATATTCAACCTATTATATGTTCATTTTAAATCTTCAAGGGTGTAAAGAACCTGGAACTTCTCATTTATGTAAATATAAACAATTCTTATATTTAATATTAATAGATTTAAGAGGAATATAACACATAGTTTAAGATATGAGGTTTAATATATAGTAAATAACCAACACACACAATAATATTATCAATTAAACTCCATTTATGTTTTTAACTAGTTTCTGATGTCATTTTTTATTTATTTTGTTTAAACTTTTTTCTAAAAAGTTTAAAGAATATTAAGATATTAAGATTAATGGATAAATTTAATATTAATTATACTAAATTTGAGGATCAAGAACCTGAACCAGATGACTCACTATACATGTCTATAGAAGAAGATAATGATACTTTAAAGTATGCTGATAATGATACTTTAAAGTATTCTGATAATGCTAAATTTAATGGAAGTGTTAATAGACAAATTAATGAAAGTAGAACATTTAGATCAATAGATTTACAAGAACCAAATAGCACACATCATGATATTTGGTCTCCTAATTTTGATAATTCATGGAATTTTCCTAAAACTAAAAAAAAATCATATTATGATACTGAAAAAATGTCTGATAGTATAGATGAAACTAAAGATTCACTTAAGAAAATTTTAATTAATCTAAATGAAAGAAAATCAAAATTAAATAATATAGAATCTATTTCAGAAATGTTAGATACTAATGCTGCTAAATTTCAATCTAAAAGTAGAAAATTAAAATATGAAATATGTGCTAAATATACTTTTCATACTATATGTATAGTATTATTAATAATCTTTATAATAACACTTATAGTGATTATAGTAAAATCATAGTATTAATAAAATTGATTATTTTATTTATATCAAAAATAATATAATTATGAAATGTGTAGAAAAGAAAAGTTTGCTTCTTTAGCTTATCAACAAGCATTACAATCGCAAATGAATTTTAAACATGGAGCCATCATAACTAAAGGATCAAAACTTATTGTAAGTGGTATGAATCAAAATGATAGAACTAGCACATTAGGACAAATTCATAGCAGTGTTCATGCTGAGATAGATGTAGCAAGTCAATTAATAAATAGATTTATAAGAAAGAAGACAACTAATAGAAATGAATATAAAAACTATCTAAAAAAATATATAATTTGGGTAGTGCGAGCACCTTCATACAAAACAGACAAGCTGACTAATGAATATAGAAATTCGATGCCTTGTAATATGTGTATTAATAAATTGACTATTTTGGGGTTTACAAAAATTGGTTATTCTGATAATAATGGTAATATGATAGTAACATACCTCAATAAAATAAAAAAAGGAAAATTATCATCTGTACAAAAACAATTTAGAGAACATTATAAGTATTAGCTATTACATTTTATTTTTTAAAAAATAAAAAATAAACACTAAATAATACATCACAACATAATCCAACTATAGCAAAAGATAGAATAACATATTCCATAATTGTTTTTTTTTGTTTACCGGCTATATAAACTATCAATATTATAAAAAATGGTATAGCTAATATATCAGAATAATGAATAATATTTTCCATATAAATTATGAAGAAAATAAATTATATCATAATATGTTTTATTCTTACGCCATATTTAGTATATGTATATAATGAAGGCATAATATAACCATAATTACAAAAGTCATCATTTACTTCTTGCTCACACAATGACCACCAATCATACAATGTGGGTTTTCTTGTGATTGTAC
>Ga0209634_1002083_pt1 | contig 14209 bp, 9 predicted proteins | sample LinPmetageLP40_FD_184043 | JGI IMG/M metagenome (GOLD analysis project Ga0209634, IMG submission 184043) | Marine viral communities from the Pacific Ocean - LP-40 (SPAdes) (version 2) | ecosystem: Environmental > Aquatic > Marine > Oceanic | place: Pacific Ocean | collected 2010-08-26
GTTAACTGCTACTGTGACTGTACCTGTTGTGCCGCCACCTGTTAAACCTGATCCTGCTGTAACACCTTCTATGTCACCAGCATCATTAGTGAAACTAATTACACCAGTACCACTGTTGTATGCTAAGTCACCACTAACACTAATTGCCGCTCTGGCTCTTGCTGTCGTGTGGTAAAGGTTAGTTGAACCTTCTGTTACGTCATCTGTATCGCCACTTAATTCGCTAAGTGCATCTTTTGTATCTACCTGTGCATCTACGTATGCTTTAACAGATTGCTGTGAAGGAATTCTAGTAGCACTATTAGTAGAGAAGTTATCTTCATCTATAAGTGCATTTGTAATCCTTGCATCTGCTCTTGCATCTGTATAATACAGGTTAGTTGAACCTTCTACTAATGTGTCAGTATCTTCTGCGATATCAACGTATGTTGATCCGTCATTAGTAAACTGCCATTTATCTGTTCCTTCTTTAAACTGGAATTTAACATTCGTTGAAGTCCCACGTTCTATTTCAATACCAGCATCTTGGCTAGGGGTGCCTGCTTCGTTATTGTTAAGAACGATCATGTTATCGTCAACTGTTAATGTTTCTGTAGATACTGTTGTTTGTGTTCCGCTAACTGTTAAGTTACCAGTAATAACAATGTCATTACTGAATGTTTTATCACCAGCAACCGTTTGGCCACCTGATGTTCTAACAACTGTACTATCTACTGCAAAAGATCTTCCAGAAGTAATATCACCACCGCCTGAAAGTCCGTCACCTGCTGTTAATGTAACAGAACTATGATCTATATGTTCGTTTGCTACATATCCACTTAAAGCATGGATATCAATTTCACTGTCAACACTATTAATAACACCACTACCAGTAATTTCTGCACCAGATCCACTGCTAAAGTGAGCTCTTACTTCACTTGAACTTGGTCCTGTATATGTAAATACACCAGTTGTATTATTAACTGTTAAAGAACCATCTCCACCTGTATCATTAATACTAAGATGTGCGGCTACTTCTGCCGTACTAGGACCTGTATATGTTATAACACCTGCATTATAGGCCAGACTTCCGTCTCCGCCTGCATCTGTAACTGAAATTAAGTTAGTAACAACTGAGTTTGCAAAGCCTAATGTTCCTGCACTTGCTGTTAAATTTGTTCCAGCCATTGCTGTTACTAAATCTGCAACACTTTCTTTCTTAGAACTGCTGTCTCCACCGTCTATCATTGCAAAACTATCAGCCGTGACATCTACTGCCGCCGCTGTTAATTCGTTTAAGTCTAAGTTTAAAGTAACATCGCCTGATGTTCCGCCGCCACTTAATCCATTTCCTGCAACAACACTTTCTATGTCACCAGCATCATTAGTGAAACTAAATGCACCTGTTCCGCTGTTATAACTAAGATCGCCTGCCGCACTGAATAAACCTCTAACGTCTGCTACTGTTATTTCAATATCGTCTGCATTTACTGTAATACCAGTTCCGCCTACAACATTAATTGTTGCATCGCCTGATGTTGAACCACCAGTTAAACCAGCACCTGCTACAACGGCAGTAATATCTGCGCCGCCAAGTGCCGCTACTTCGGCCGATTTTGCTAGTGGAAAACCACCTGCTGTTGAGCCGTCATGTACTACGACCGTATTTTTTGTTGTGTCGATCGTGATCTCACCCGCCAGTCCAGTAAATGAACCATGTTGCGTGGTAGTACCTCGTCTCCTTTGAATTGCTGTTGCCATTTTATACCCCTAAAATTTGTTTGTATAGCAAATAATCTTTATTGTATTTATCATTTACCTTAATATCCATTGTTCTAAGTCGTCACTTACGTCTCTGACCTTTACCCAACTAGGATTTACAATTTGTCCTTTCCATAAATTGGTTGTACCAATCATGCTGACTACTGCCCATCCTCTTTTTCTTCTATCCTGATACTCTTGCATTGGGTCAAACATATCATTCATTTGTTTGTACATCATATCTGAACCGTCTTCATCCGTTTCATATATAATAGCATTGTCTGGCAAAGCAAAATCTTTATCTAAGGATTTAATATAGTGACTGTGTAAAACACCAACATCATCTATCCATTCTACAACCTTATATTTAATTCTAGCCGCCTCTTTATCCTCGCCATAATAAAATTTGTTTTTCCAAGTATTCCATCCTGCATTTCCAACTATTGCCGCGGACTCTGTAACAACTCCTATAACATCATCTTCTTCTGTTGCTGGAACAAGTAGACCTTGTTCGTCTGTAGCAACAACAAATCCATTTCTGTTTTCATTCTTTTTGTTACCGTCTGCCCATTCAAATAGTTCTGCATATCCTGTTCTATTTGAAAACACACCTGTTTCTGTATATACTGTGCCTTCGCCATCCACTTTAAATAATGGAATGCCTTGTTTTCCGTCTCCAGTTCTGCTGTTTGCTTCTAAAAATTTAAATTGCTTACTTTCAGAACCTTCTGTTTGTAAATTTAATACTGTACCTGAAAAGTATTTGCTTTTTGCATTTATATCAAGTCCTATATTATCATTACCAATATTTGTTATTTTAACTCTACTAAGTTCATCGTTATTCATATCACCTAGTGTTAAGTTACCTGCACTAGTTAAATTTAACCCTTGTCTGTTTCCTCTACTTACTGCTCTTAACAGATATGAATTATTATCATCTCCGTCACCTTCTACAATAAGTCCTCTAGTACTATTCTTACCTGTAGTAGGCATTGATGCTTCACTAGGATAATTTGCTCTAAAGTGAGCACTTCCTATACCAACTGTTCTAGGTGCTCTTAATCCAAATCCTACTGCACCTGTTTTATTTGCACCAAGGATAGTATGTTTATCTTCCTTAATTGCAAATCCATCTAAGTCGGAAATAAACTTATATGTTTTTTCCCCTTTTAAAGTTAATTCACTTCTAGTAAGTGTTGCTTCTGCTTGTTGTGATTCCGCAGTTTCTTTTTTGCGTATTTCAAAATTAACTTCTTTTCTAATTTCTTCCCTTAACAAATCCATATCTACAAATGCATCTGTAGTTTGTTCAGGAACATCTATCTCTATTGTTAAAAGTGCTTCTTCTAAAGCAGTTTGCATCTCTTTTTTTAATTCTTTTTTAAGAGTTGCTTTTAACTTTTTAACATCAACTTCCGAAGTTGCTGTTTCTTTTGTAACTGTTTTCTTAACTGCTTTTGTGTCTGTTGCAGTCTTTTTTGCTCTTGGCATGTGTGTCCTTGTTTAAAAATTAACTGACTATTGCTCTATCTGTAATTCTTCTCCAGTTACTGCCATCGCTAAATGCCATAACTGATCCTGATGTTTCATCACTTACATATATCATTTGTCCAGGTTGTGCGGCACTTGGTAGAGAAGCAACTAAAAAACTATCACCTGTAGGACCAAATATATCTGAAATATATTCAAAGTCGCCAATTGCAGGAACAGTTCCTGCTTCATTTACTGCACCGTAATCCATAGTGATATTTGCTGATGTTGTTATTTGTCCGTAATCTGTAATTGGTTGGAATACAACTCCTTCTACTACACCAGTATTAACACTTTGAGCAGTAACATTACCAAATGTAATATCGCCAGTTAATTTTGCATCTATGGCACTATTTGCTCTTGCTGTTGTAAAATATACGTTAGTTGAACCTTCTGATAGGTTATCTGTATCAGCACCTGTTATATCACCTGTTATTGCAATATCACCTGTTACAGTTGTTGTTCCACCTTCTACTTTAAATACTTCTGCACTATTACTTGCATTGAATACTTTAAAAATTGGATTTGATCCAGAACTGTTATCTCTTACTCTTAATTGGGTAGCAGTTCCGTTACTGTGGGTTACATCTAAATATGCTCCACTAAATTTTAATGTTGGGTTTGTTCCTAATCTTAAACTACCATTTACAAATAGTTTTTCGTTAGAACTGGTTGAACCGATAGAGACTGTGTCGTTATCTGAATCCACAAAAAGTGTTCCAGAGTCCACATTTAATTCTGGTAATGTCGTTCCTATATTTTTCCAAGCGCCATTATAGACTTGTAACGTTGAATTAGAACTGTCAATGTATATATCACCCGCAGAGATGTCTGCACTCGGTATAGTACCTGTAGAAATTTTGCTACCAGAACCTGTTTTCCCAATTTGGAATTCAGATACGGTAGTTCCTTTGAAATTACCAAAAATCGCCATTAATTTACTTCCCGGTTAGTTCATTGAAGTTGTATAAGGACATCATGCCTTAATAACCAATGTCTGTGTCTAATGTCGACACAGTCTTATCCGTTCAATAGTATTTATCTTTTTATGTAGTTTTAAGTGGTTTAGATAGTTCTTCCCAACTAGTTTCGAAATCTGAGTCACCATCTGCATAACCCATTACACCTAATTTTTCATATTCAGGTATAAGTTCGTCTGTTAGTAGTCCTATTCTTTTGAGGTTGGGCATTATTCTGCTGAATAATACATCTTGGAATTGTGTTTGAAATATATGTTCTTTTTGATATGCTTCTGTTTGTTCTATATCCATACCATATTTTTCCCAAACATCGTATGCTCTTAATCTGTTTCTGCTCACAGTACATGCCTCAAAGGCAAATTGTGCTCTGTCTTGTCGTTCTTCTTCTGTAAGTGTTTTAACATATTCTTCTAAATAGTTTACACCAAAGGTAACATGTCTTGCTTCGTCTCTAATAATATAATCTAACATTTCAAATAGTACAGGATCACTTGTTCCTGTTTTGGCGGCATTAAAGGCCGCAAGTGCTAGTCCTTCAATAACAATTTGCATACCAATAAACTTTAAATCCCATCGTGGGTCTGTAAGAATTTTGTCTAATAGTCCTTTTAGTGCTGTGCCTATAGGCCATGTACGTTTAATTCTAGTTTGTAGATATTTGTTAAATGCTTCTACATGTCTTGCTTCATCAAATGTTTGTGAGGCCGCATATAGTTTAGCATTAAATGTAGGAGCACAACTGGCCAACTGACTTGCTACTAATAAAGCACCTTGTTCGCCATGTAAAAATTGACTAAGTGCCCAACTATTTAAATCAGTAAGAAACTCTAACTTAGTTTCTTTATCCATTTTACAATATATAGGATGATTATCCCATTGGGTATCTTCAAATTCAAACTCTTCTGTATTCATGCCTTTATATTCTGGAGTCCAATCAACATCAACTTCTACATTCCAATTAAGTTTTTTACCTAATTCGTATAGTTTTTTAATGCGATTGTCTTGTACTGTATAATCCCAATTATAAGTACCTGTTAAAGGAGTCTGAAATATTTCTACAATATCTGTGGGTTCTAAATTAGCCGGATACTCGTCCTCATGTAGTACAACATTGCGAGGAGTATCGGATTTAATTATTTTCATTAAACTATAATTTCTACCACGCCAGTACCGGCGTCTAGTTTACTTGCTATTGCTCTGCCTACTATTTGTAGAGGACTTAAATTATGTGGACTTGCGCCTACCATTGCACAACCTGGAGTATCACTTGCTATAAGTACATCACCTTTGTTTACATTGCCAACTACTTTACAAGGAACTCTTCCACGTAATGCTACTGCTACTGTATGTTCGCCTTCACACTCTGAATTCATTAAGTATGCTGGATTTGTACTAACAACTCCTACAACTTTATAACTTCCTGCTTCATCTGATTCTGTTACTTCGTGTTCTCCGCCTATAACTAAAACTGTTCCTGGTTCATAACTTTTATCTGCTACATATTTTTCACCCAAATCCGCATATTTTGCCTGCGAGGATGTACCTGAAATATTTGTAACATTTAAAGTGTCTATATCTGGATTATAATAAACTGGTGAATGTTTGTATAATGGAGCATTGGAATTTGTGCCTGTGTCAGTTCCAGTAAATACTAGCAATAAATTTTGGTTAACATCACCTGCGGCTGTAACTTTAACTTTTTCTGCTTTGTCGGCTGTACCTGTTACGTCACCAGTTAAATTTGCAGTAATTGTGCCTGCACTAAAGTTACCACTTGCGTCTCTTACTACTAACTTACTTGCTGTATTGCTTGACGTGGCATCAACATTAAGACTAACTACACCACTTGAAGCACCGCCTGTTAAATGGGAACCTGCGTTGGTATTAATTTGGGTAATAACACCTGCTGTTCTGTCTGTTATTAGTTGGTTTGTTGCCGCTGATGTTAAGAAGTAATTATCGCTATCAAAGAATCCATTGTTATAGCCGGATTCTGTTTGGAACCCGTTGGATGGAACGTCTGTAGTTGTTACATAACTGTAATCTAAAATTTTGTCTTGAACTGCTTTGGCAGTCATTAATACTGAATCGCTATCTACAAAACTTTCGTTACCAGTTTGTATTGCTGAACCACCGAAGTCACTGACTGCTAAGTCTGGTAATCTAGCACTTCCTAGTGTTCCTGAAGTTATGTTACTTGCATTAGTAGTATCAGTTGTTTGATAATTAAAACTCTCAATTCTGTCATTGATTGCTTTTGCTGTCATTAATTGTGTATCTGAATCTACAAATGTTTCTGAACTTAGTAGTAAACTACTTGATGCTAATTCTGAAACTGTTAATCCGCCTACATTTAAAGTTTGGGTATGTGCACCTGTAGTAGTATCTACTGATCCAGTTAATCCTGTTCCTGCTGTAATATTTACTCTTGTAATATCACCAGTTTCTGTTGTATATCCATATGCTTCAACTTGTGTTGCAATCTTATCTTGGATTGCCGCAGATGTCATTAACGATGTATTGTTATCTGCAAATGTTTCACTACTTGTTTGTATTGATGCACTAGCAAAGTCAACATGGAATGTTGTTCCTACTAATTTTAATCCGTCACCAGCAGTATATGTTGTATTGGTATCTGTTGTACTATACCCTTGGCCAATAACAAAGTCATATATTTGATTACCTGTTGCAAGTGTAGATGCACCATTTGTTACTGAGGCCGTGTCCGCCGCTATTGAAACAGCACCAGTTGAACCACCGCCTGATAATCCAGCACCTGCTGTCACTGATGTAATATCACCAGCGTCTGCGGCAATAGTAACAGTTGTTCCACTGACCGTTGTAGTTATACCTGTTCCACCAGCAATCTTCATTGTTACACCGGAACCAACACCAGAAGCATTAGTATTATCTGCATCTATATTCCAATTAGCATAATTATCTGCTGTTGTTGATATAACACCTGTACTATTATTGTAGCCAATTAATCCTGTATTACTTAGTAATTCTCTTGTTTGTTGTTCTGTTCGCTGAGTGAATGTAAAGGCGCCTGTTGAACTATTGTATGCTAAGTCGTTCATTGCACTGAACAATCCTCTTATCGTAGCATCGCTTCTATCTGAATCTGTAAAACTAAATTGTCCTGTTGCACTATTATATGCTAAAGATCCACTAGGGTCTACACTAAATGCACCTCTAATTGCTGATATATTACCATCAACTGTTACAACGTTTGCTGATTCTGTTACATTAGTATATACTCCACCGTCAATACTTTTTATACCATGTGTTATGACTGGTGGACTTCCTACACTGGTGCTACCAGCATATATGTTGATGCCTGTTGAACCAACATCTTGTACTGTTCCAACACTTGCTGTAGGAGTAATTTGTTTCTTAGCACCATTAACGTATACCCATGCTTCATTGGCATCTGTAAATATTGCACCTGCATCTGTAACGTTTGTACTTGGTAAAATTAATTTACCTGTAAATGTTGTACCTGTAGTTCTAGCAACTGTTGAATCTACACTAATATTACCACTAGTTGTACTGTAGTCAATACCGTCTTGTCCTTGCATAGCAGTTCTATAATTAACTGATGTAGGCCCATTATATGTAAAAACACCTGTACCGCTAACATAGGCCATAGACCCATCACCTGAATTGTTCGGGTCACTTGATATTGCATTTCTGGCTCTTGCATTGGTAAAGTATTGGTTACTGGCATCTTCACTTAAATCGGCTGTTGTTGAACTTGTTTCATCTAATAACTTTATCCAGTTACCATTATGTGCAAAGTAACCTTTTCCTGTACCATGTACATGAGCAAACATTCCGTGATATGTTCCAGCATTTGGTAATGAACCTTCTGTGCTATACATATTACTGTATAAAACTTTTCCTGTTGTAACGATATCACTTGTTATACCACTACTAAAGTCTGTAAGTAGTAACATGTCTTTGAAGTTAGTTCCGTCATTACTAAACTGCCATCTAGTTCCACTTTTCCATTTTAATGCTGGGAAAGGTCCGGAACCTGCACCTTCTACAAAAATTTGTGCATCACCATCTACACTTGCACCATCTCTTAGTGTTAAACTTGAAGCCGTTATAACTGAATTTGTTTCTTGTGATGCATTGATTGTTGTTACCGTCATTGTACCGGTGACTACTAAATCACCGTCAACTGTAAATCCTGCAACATCATTGGCTCCACTTAGATCTACATCTCCTGTAAATGTTGTATCACCACTTAATGTTTTATTTCCTGCTATACTTTGAGTACCACTTGTTCTAACAACCGTTGAATCTACAGCAAAACTTCTAGAAGCGGCTATTGTACCACCTCCACTTAATCCATCACCTGCTGTAAGTGTTACTGTACTGTGATCTATATTTTCGTTAGCAACATATCCACTTAAATTATGTATATCAATTTCTGAATCTTTTGTACTAAATTGTCCACCTGAATAATTAAGTCCTGTTCCTGCACTTAGTTGTGCTCTTACTTCAGTAGCACTAGGCCCTGTGTAAGTAATAACACCATTACTATATGAAATACTTCCAATACCACTAGTAGCATGGCTAAAGAATCCTTCTACAGCAGTTTCTAAACCTGTAACTTGAGATGTTACTATTTGTATAGGTGTTGTAGCGGCTGTTAAGAGTCTTCCCTGTCTATCAACAGTAAATGTTCCTGTACCTGTTGCTGACCCATAAGTAGTACTTGTCATATTAGATACTGTATTATCTAAATTAATTGTTGGAGTTGAACCTTCTCCTGATGTTACTGTAGACGTTAAACCTGTACCACCTGTAACGGTAGCAACATAACTACCAGTTGTATCAGTACCTAATGCTACTGAGTTAGGTTGTATTGTTGTGGCAATTGAAGCAGTATTTCCTGCTCCTATAAATGTTGCACTACCTGTAACATCTCCTGTCAATGCTACTGTAACAGCACTTGTAAATGTTGTTGTATTTGAACTTGAACCAACTAAGTTACCTGTAAAGTTAGTTGCTGTAATGTCTTTATCGAAAGTTACTATACCACTTGCAGTACTGTAAGACATGCCTGCGGCATCAGAGCCTGTACCTGTCAATGTTAGTACTGATGTTACTGCATCTCCATCAGAGTTAATTATGAACTGATCAGACTGTAACCTATTAATTGTTTCGGTTGTTTCAATCTGGGTTACATTACCCTCTATCGTAAGAGCACCTTTAATGACTAGTTCTTCGTCACTGTTTATGTAAGTCTTTCTTGTTGCCATTTAATTAATCCTATGGTATTTTACTTTCTATAAGACTATTTATCAATATTATGCCATAGAAATTCCATCCAAAAAAAAGCACTCCAAAGAGTGCTTTTTAATGTTTCTACGAAACTGTTCTAATAAGTCTTTTAAGGCTTACTGGAATGCAATGTTAGACATTGATATCGCATCAACGTAATCAGCCGCATTACCCAATGAACTTGCTGTATTAGTAAGTTCTTTGTAACCATATCTTGTCATAAATGACACTACTGGTTCAAATGTGCTAGGATCCATTACTGGACCTGTTGACATTAATGGGATATAAGGACAATAGAATGCAGGAGCATCAGTCTCTGAAGACCCTTTGTAACCAACAAGTACTTTAGTACCGTCAGCCGCATAGTTGTCTACAAATACTTTGATTGTTCCGTTCAAAGTTCCAACAAACTTAGTGTTTGTAGGTGCTTCGAAAGAACCTTCAGTTGTTCTTGCAAATGTTGATGTAGAGGCACTTTGTAAAATAGTAAGTGCTTCTGGAGATACAACAATATAGTTACCAGCGCCACGTCTTGTTCTAGCCGCGATTCTGTTAGCCGCTCTGTTGATCTCAATAGCCAATACAGCATGTCTGTCACCGACGTAAGTCTGTGTGCCAGTTACTGAACTGAAGTCTAGAGCTGTTCCAGACCCTGCAAGAGTTCTTAGTGAACCGATAATTTCTTGATCGATTTCAACTACGATTTCTTGTGCTAATGCCTGCATAATTTCTGCTTCGACGTCAACGCCGTGCATAGATTCTGCATCTTGAGCCGCCTCAAAAGTCCATCTTGCTGAAAGACGTCTAGTCTTCGCTTCAACAGTTTCTTTTAAGATTTGAATGCTCATTTTTCTACCTGGGTTTCCCTCAGCGGCCGCTGTTGCGTCCGGAGATCCTGCATAAGTAGAAGCAAGTTTGAAAGGACTTAAAGCCTCGTCACCTGCTGTTGCTCCACCACCAGTTTCAGAATATCTGACTCTTAGTGTATGGATTTGCCCTACTGGGCCAGTCATAGGCTGTACGCCTACTAGTTCGTTTGCGATCACGGAAGGCATAACCCTTCTGATCAAAGGTAACATAACCTTGTTTAATGTTGCTACTGAACCAGCACCTGTGGCACCTGCTGTCGCGGCCTCTGACAAATGTCTCTTTGTGTTTTCGAGGACTACGTCTAAAGAAGATTTTCTGTTTCCAGAAAGCCCTTCAAGCAAAGCGTCTTTAGTTGCTGACCAGTTGCTTTCAAATAAGTTCGCCATTTTTTAACTCCTAATTTATTTTGAAAGTCCGGCTAGTTTACGGATCATATCTATTTCTACTATATCATCCGCACTCTTGTCATCGGCTTCTGTAAGTACAGTTGCCTTATTACCAGTGTGTTCACTAGTAATGGATTCTGACAATGTTTTCTTTACTCTTGATGATTCACCATCTAGAACTGAAGGTAAGTACTTGTTAAAGGACTCTTCCAATTTAGATGTCTTCACACTTTCAAGTAAGTCTGACATAATTTCTTTCTTCTCTTTACCTAATGGTGCCATTAGACTGTTCAATGTTTCTTTACGATTCATTGTGTCTTCTGCTATTCTTAACTTAGATTCAACTATTTTAGTTGCGTCTTTCGATGCTTCTACTGTTGCTGTTGCTTCGTTAAGTTTAGTTTCCATTTGAGCAATTTCTTTTTGTATTTTCTTGATTTCTTTTGCTTCATTCAAGTGGCTCATGCCAAATTCATTTGCAAACGCTTCAAAAATTCTGCGACCGAAGTCATTTTCACGTGCTTTAGTAATATCATCACGGAATGATTTAACTTCATTAACAATTACGCCATTGACAATAGTTTCCACCTTGTCTGCGGCCTTCTTAATAAAATCTTTCTTCGCTTCAGCAAGTTGTTTTTTGCCTTCACGTACCATTTTGACTTTTTGTTCTACTAAAGATTTTTTATCTTCGTGGAACTCGGATAGTTCAGTTGCTAATTGCTCTGCTACAAAATTATCTAATTTTGTTACATGCTCACTAGTTCTTGATCTATCAGCTCTAAGTTCTTTAACTTCCTTTGCAACCATTTCAGTTACAAATTTATCTAAGACCTTAGAATGCTCACTAATTGCTTTGTGATACTTTACTCGATCACTTGCTAGGGCAGTTTTTTCTTCTGCAATTTGAGAAATTTCTGCTTCAACTTTTTCAGAGATGAAATTGTCAACTGCTTCTACAATCTGACTTTTGTCATGATCATATCGCTGTGCAAACTCTTCTCTAAGTTCCGCTGTAAGCTCTTCTCTTGCTTCTGAAATCTTACCGTCCCAGGCTTCTTGAAGGGCAGACTTAACATCTTCTGTTAATTCCGCGTTCTCAAGTAGTTCTGTAAAATTCACTGTCATAGTAGTCTCCTACTTATATTTTTAATTCGTTGATGAAACCAGTGATTGCTTTCATCAAGTGTTTTTCTGCACTTTTATCTACTGTTAATGCTTTGGCAGTATCATATAATGATGCTCCGCCTTGCATATTAAATAAACTCTCATATATAGTCTTTGGATAGGCATCAGGTGCACTTGGTTGTGCCACAATGTCCACTGTAACAATATCAAAGTCGCTTACTTTGCCACTTTCGTTGACATTTCCACTTCCTCTACTGCTTACACCAAGATTTGCTCCTGCAGTTAATAATGCTCTCGCAATATTACCCATCGGTGTGTCTATAATTTTAAGTTTGCCTAGACCATTTGCATTTTCACAATGCATGTCAGTAATAATATGACTAACACGGTCTAAATTTATCTGTAATTCTTCAGGGTGATCTAACTCACCCATCACAGTCTCGCCTTTTCCAAGACGTTCCCTTACACTTTCAACAGCCTTTTTAATTTCATCAATTGGATATATCCTACCATTCTGGTTCTTTACATCGCCTTGGATGAATAAACCTTTCATATATAGGTCCTTACCGTCTTTGGATTCCATTACCTGGACTCCTGACTGTTCGGGACTTAAATATTCATACAGTTTATTGGCCATTTTTTACTCCTACTTTAAATATCAGTAATTATACTGATTTTTGATCAACTTTAATATTGTCTGTAGGTGTGTGATCTTTTGTACTAGTATCGCTTTTGCCATCGCTACCGTCTTTTATGACTGGTGCTTTAACTGAATCGCCGACTTTAGTAGGTGCTGGCATTTTCATACCATCTTTAGAATCTTCGTTTCCGCCTTTTGGTGCCGCTACGTTATCTGAAAGTTTAGTTGCTTCTTCAACAACTTCATCTTCTTCAGCAATTTCTTCATCTAAATCATATTCAACTGATTCTAGATCAAGCTCATCGCCCATTTCCATATCTGCATCCATTTCTGCTTCTTCGCCGTCTTCCATATCACCTTCTTCGTCTGATAATAGTTTTTCGAATTCTGCTTTTAGTTCGTCAAGTTCATCTTCTAGATTGTCAACTTTATCTTCTAAGTCGCCTTCTTCGGATTCTTCTTCACTTTCTTCATCATCTGCTTCAAAAGTATCTGCGTCGATTTCTTCTTCGTTTGCTCTGATGTCGTCTTCGAAAGAGCTAGTTTGATCTATTTCTTCTTCAACTGCTTCTTCTTCAACTTCTGCAGTTTCTTCAACTGCTTCTTCTTCTGTTTCTACAGTTTCTTCAACTGCTTCTTCTTCAACTTCGTTATCTGCTGATGAATCTTCATCTAAAATATTTTCATATTCTGCTCTTGCTTTTGCAACAACATACTCATGTAACATTTCTTCTGCTTTTTCATTTTCTTCAGCAAGGAGAAGTTCAAGAATTTCTTCTAATTTATTTCTTGATTCTGACATTGTGGTCTCCATTTTGAAAATTTATATACAGGTCATAGATATAGTAATCCATGCTCCTGCTTGTTTAGTACTTAGTGGTATGTTGTGTTTTTATGTTAAAAACGGTGTGATTATGATCATTATGATCAAATTGCTGTGATTTGCAGTTATATTTATAATTAGTAACTGCCTAGTTAAACTAGTAGAAAATTATTTATATTCCACCCTGTGTAGGTGTAGCATACATTATTTTCTGAAACTTGGCATGTTCTATATCTTCTGCTCGTTTAATCTCTTTTGCTTTCCTGAGTTTACCCAAAGCCTCTAATGTTAATTTAGGTGCTCTACTGTCTTCTGAATCTCTTTTAATAAATTCATCAAATTCAGGATTGTAAAATTCTAGTAATCTCATTATATCTCCGTGGTACCAGGTGGAACTTCTCCGCCCATACCCGCATCAGTATTTATGCCTAGATCGTCAACTGGTGCGTCTTCTATACCAGGAACTGCTAAAGGATCTAGTTCTGTGTCTAAATTAACTGCCGCATCTGGTTCAGCCCTAACACCAATATTTCTAAGGTCCATATTTTTGCTGTCGTCAACAAACTTCTTATAGTCGTTCTCTTTACGCCATAATGCTTCGTTGTCTTTCATCTCATCTTCTGTTAAACCGAGATATTTCTTCATTTTAAATTGATTCGATAAGTGTGGACTAGCGGCCAATGTGTTATATAAATTAGCTCTTTCTGTATCTAATTGTAGATCTCTATAAGAACTAAAGTTCATTGGCTTATTAAAAGTTACAAAGAATTCTGAAGGATCTATTTCTATTCCTCTATGTTTAAGGAATAGTTTA
>Ga0209634_1002084_pt1 | contig 14206 bp, 12 predicted proteins | sample LinPmetageLP40_FD_184043 | JGI IMG/M metagenome (GOLD analysis project Ga0209634, IMG submission 184043) | Marine viral communities from the Pacific Ocean - LP-40 (SPAdes) (version 2) | ecosystem: Environmental > Aquatic > Marine > Oceanic | place: Pacific Ocean | collected 2010-08-26
TATTCCCAGAATTATCTTTAATTATATTATTTCCTACTTTTAGTTCATCTGTAATATGTAATGATGTCATATTATATAATCCAATAAATGTACCATTATCTTGTGTTTTAGTACCACTCAAATTAATATCTAATTTACCTTTAATTTCTACATCTTTTTCAAATATAGCATTTTTCTTAAAATCTAAATTCTCTTTTATTGTATCAACTACAAAAGTGTTAGTGATTTCTTGTACTTCAGAAACTTGATCTATAATTGTTTTTCCAGAAAAACCCTTATTATTATATCTAGTTCTTTTCATTATTAATTATTTAATTTATTTTATAAATTAAATAATAATTTAAAAATTAGAAATTAAAAATTAAAAATTTAAAACTATTTAAAAGAATATTTAATATTATAGATTATGTATTTACTACATCCGCTCTCTTAGCTCAGTTGGTTAGAGCGATCGGCTGTTAACCGATAGGTCACTGGTTCAATCCCAGTAGAGAGCGTATAATTTTTTCAAACAACTCATGGAACACCTCCGATAGCTCAGTTGGTAGAGCGATTGACTGTAGATGTAATACACAATTGTAATCAATTGGTCACTGGTTCGATTCCGGTTTGGAGGATTCCTTCATGAATTGTTTTATTTATTATTTAAAATTTACATATGAATATATATTAATATGGAAAATACAATTATAATTGATTCAAAAAAACCATTAATAAAGAATTTAAATAATAGCATATATAAATTTAATAATACAGATAATTGTATAGGTATTTATAATGAATGTTCAATTTGTTATAAAAAATTAAATAAAAATAATGAAAAAATTATATTAATAAATAATTTATGTAAATGTTATATTAAAATATGTATTTGTACAGAATGTTTAATTAAATGGGAAAATACAAATGTAAATGAATGTTTTATTTGTAGATCTAAATATAATAAAAATGCATACTATACTAATAATTATAGATTTAAAAAAATCTTAAGAGATAATAATATTTCTATAAAAATCATAAATGATAAATCAAATTACAAAGTAAAAACGAAAAAAAATATAAATAAATTGTCTAAAAAGATTATTAAAAATAAAATAAAAATATGTTGTTATATATTTTTAATTAATTTCTTTTTATTATCGATAATAAGTATTTTTAAAACAATTCAATATCAAAATCACACAAATACTACAATTTTAATTTGGTAAATAAAAAAATATATTTAAAGAAATAATAATATATATATTTAGGAATTAACTATCCTCATTTGCTCTCGTGGCGCAATTGGTAGCGCGTTGGACTTCTAATCCAGAGGTTATGGGTTCAAACCCCATCGGGAGTAATTATTTTTTCATCATTCTAATGCTCTAGTAGCTCAGTTGGTCAGAGCGTGGTGCTTATAAGCAGTGCCTAAGAAACGCCAAGGTCGCCGGTTCGAGCCCGGTCTAGAGCATTAAAATGATATCCTTTTATAATTTATAAATAAATTATAATTTATTTAAAGTTATATATAAATAATATTATTTATAATTAAAAACTTAATGGATTTGAATTATATAGCACTTATACCAATATTGAGTGGTGTTTTTTATTATGTTAAAAGATTATTTGGTAATATTTATAAATATAGTGTTAATAAAAAAAATATAAAAAATAAAAATATAAATGACAATAATATTAAAAAAAATATAAATAATAATAATATTAAAATAAAGAAACCTTTAAGTTGTCCTCATAAATATATTATAGATTATACACAAGAAAATTTTAATTATAATACATTTGAAAATAATATTAAGAATAATTTAAGTTCTAATGATGATTTAAATTCTAATGATGATTTAACTTCTAATGATGATTTAAGTTCTAATGATGATTTAAGTTCTAATGATGATTTAAGTTCTAATATCAATTCATGTAATGATACTAATTCTGTAACAAATCAAAATCAAATAAAATATACTTTCAATAAAGATTCTAAATTAGAACCAGATAATCTTGATGAATTTACTTATAATGATTACTTAAAATATATTTATAATTCATTTTATAAAGATGATAACGAAGTTGAAGAAAATGAAAGTTATATTTTAAATAATGAACATAAAATTGATGTAAATATATTTGTTTTTACAAATTATGACGAAGAGTTAAAAAAAACAAATAATCCATTTTATAAAAATTTAAAAATTAAATATGAAGTAATATTTGAGAAAACTCACAATTCATTATTTATGACAAATAATATACCTGAATTAGATAAGGGTTTTTTTAATGATAATGAAACAGTACATATTAAATATACAAATGTTAGTAATTCTAATTCAGATAATAATAAAAATATAGATGAAGACACAAACAATAATTTACAATATAACATGCAAGATTCTGATGTTTTAGTTAATTATAAAGATGGAATTATTATTATCCCTGATAATTGGAATATAATTACTGAGAATGATGATTATATTAAATTTATTGTAAAAGATAACAATATTAATAATTTTATTGATAAATTAATAATTCTAACTAATATATATTATGAAATAAATGATTGTGATTATAATTTAGTTAATTTAATATTCAATGGAAATACATATGATGTTTTTAAAAATTATACTGAAAACTTTGAAGAAGATAATATGGTATTTAAGTTTATTAATATTAAGAATTTATATGGTTATTTAAACCGTGAACATAATATGTTAGATTATAGTGCTGTTAATTTTGATAAAACAGAAGATTTAAGAATATACTATAATAATAATAAAAATAATTTAGAGGAAATGTATAATAATTTTGAATTAAATTAATCAAAATTAATCAAAATTAATCAAAATTAATCAAAATTAATCAAATCAAAATTAATCAAATCAAAATTAATAATCATTACTAATAAATTTGATAAGTTTTGTTCTTTAGATACTTGTTTATATATATCAGTATCTTTAATATCAGTTAATTCTTTAAGTTTTTGAATTTTATTACTTTCATTATTTTTATTATTTTGAATATTGTCTATATATAATTCTAATAAGTTAATTAAATCAACATTGTATCTATGAAAATATGAATTTGTTAAATAAAATATAATATTATTATCTTTAGTTGAAAAACCATAATCTTGATTTAATATTTCATATTGCGATGTCCAAAGTTTAAAATAATCCTCTGTTGATATATTTTCATTTATAGACTGTTTTTCTAAGATAAATATAATATTACTCATAATTGTATTTATGTTTTGTTCATTATATTCTTTTAATGCTTCTTTAAGACCAATAAATGTTAATTCATTATTTTTATAATTAATCGTCATTTTATCATCTTTATTTACATTTTCCATTTTTTATTAAATAATTTGTATTATCTTTAAATTAAAATATATTATTTTTAATATACTAAAAAATTAAGAATATCTTATTGAATATCATCATTATCATATGTAGAATAATCTATAAATTACAATACATTTATATATTTACATTATGAATTTTTGAATAATTTTTATTATTTTTAAATTTAATTAAAATATAATTTATTAATTTCATAAAATTTAAATATATAAATTCTAATAAATAATAAGAAATAATACCAAATATATATCCAAATATTACTTGTTCAATAGTATGACAACCTAATATTACTCTTGAATATGCAGAATATAATGAATAAATTAATGAAGGTAATAATATATTATAATTATTACTAAAATTTTTATATATGAATGCGATAAAAAAACCTGCTGTTTGAGAATGACCTGATGGAAAACCATATGAACTTGATAATTTAGGTTTAATTGACGAATTAAATAAACTTGCTCTAAAATTACCACAATCACTTGCTCCTTTTGGTCTAATACCATAACCTAAAATTGGTAATTTACTATTTTTCATGAAATGTTTAAAAACATTATTTTTTAATATATTATTAATTTTGAAATTAAAATAAAAATTGATAATATTATAAATTGGTAAATTAAATAAAATAGTTAAAATAATATTAATAATAAGCATAATAATTGGGAACATTCTATTAAGATCATCGGGAAATATAAAATTCATATTTAATTTATATAAATTTAATTAATTTTGATTTTATTAATTTTGATTTTATTAATTTTGATTTTATTAATTTTGATTTAAAATTTTTTAGAGAATAATTAAATAATAATTAAATAATATAATTATGGGTTATTTGAATATAATAATGGGTCCAATGTATTCTGGTAAAAGTACTGAATTAATAAGAATATATAATAAATATAAATTAAAGAAAAAAGTATTAGTAATAAATCATAAATCAGATAATAGATATGGTGAAAATTCTGTAAATACTCATAATAAAAATAATTTAAATTGTATATCATTTGATAAATTAACAGATTATTATACAAAATTTCCAAATAATTGCGAAGATAAACCAGATATAATTCTAATTGATGAATCGCAATTTTTTAATGACCTTTATGATTTTTGTAAAACAATTGTTGATACTACAAATAAAACAATTTATGCTTTTGGATTATCAAGTGACTTTAAAAGAAACAAATTTGGACAATTAATTGACTTAATACCAATTGCAGATGATATAAGACATTTAAAATCAGTTTGTAATAAATGTAAAGATATTAAAAATGCTTCATTTACATTAAGAGTCTGTGATAGTAATGAGCAAATATTAGTTGGTGCAAATGAACAATATATGGCTGTTTGCAGAGATTGTTGGTTGAAAAGTAATTAAATATAAATTAATAAAATATTTATTATTATTTAAATTATATGAATTCTATAATATCAAATTTAATAAATTCAAATTGTATTAAAGAAGGAAATTTCAAATTAAAAAATGGTAATTATTCTAAATACTATTATGATATGAAAAATTTAGTTTCTTATCCTAAATTATTAGCACAAATTGGAGATGAAATATACTCAATTATTATGAGTAGACTATTATTCACTGGTATGATTAATACTGATAATATAAAAATTTGTGGAATACAATTAGGAGGTTTGCCTATTGCTACCTACATATCAACAAAATATAATATTCCTATGATTATGGTTAGAGAAAATATAAAAAATTACGGTACACAGAAACAAATTGAAGGAGAATATAATAGAAATGATTATTGTATAATTATTGAAGATGTCATTACTACAGGTGTATCAGTTAAGAAAATATTAGATATATTAAAAGATAAAATAAACTTATTTGGAATATTCACAATAATAAAAAGAACAAATTTAAAAAATATTAATGGAATAAATATTAATTATTTAATTAATAAAAATGATATAACAAGATTTAAATTAATTAAATATATAGAATTAAAAAAATCCAGGATATGTTTTTCTGCTGATTTAGAAAATCCTGAAGAAATAATAAAAATTTTAAATATTATTGGTAGTAATATAATAATATGTAAAATACATTTTGATATTTATAAATTTACAGAAAAATACACTAGGGAAAAATTTAAACAAGATTTATTAAATTTATCAAATTCATTAAAATTTTTATTAATGGAAGATAGAAAATTCTTTGAGATTTCATATATTGCAGAGAAACAATATAATTATTTTAAAGACTGGATAGATATGGTTACAGTATTTGGAATTGTAACAGATGATGTTATTAAAAAAATAGATTGTAGTATATTATTAATTGCAAATATGTCAAATAATAATTTTGATTTTACAGATTCAGCAATTGAATTATGTAATAATAATAATAATATATTAGGTTTTATTACTCAAAAAAAAATTAAACATAATAATTTATTTAATTTTACACCTGGGATTAGTTTAAATGAAATTAATATTGATGACCAAAGATATACAAACATTAATAATATTGAGCAAGAAAATAAACCAGATATAATTATAATTGGAAGAACTATTTATAATTCAACTAATATATTAGAAACTGTTAATTTAATTAATTCCAAATTTAATTAATTATAAATTAAATTGCGTTATTAACTTATTTAAAAATTCTTTGAAATTTTAATAATATGAACACAGAACAATTTGATCCGGCATATTTTAAACCACAATTAAATGTAGTTAATGAAGTACCTAATGATGGTCTTGAATTATTATTAAATAAAAAAAAAAAAGGCGCAAGTGATATATTATCAATGTCTAGTGGACATAGTAATATAATTAGCAGTGATTCAGATTCTGCAGATGACGATATATTTAATAATAATATTGAAAGTAATTTGGAACAAAACTGGGGTGGAACTGATTCAGATGAGACAATTGATAACAATACTAATAATAATTTAAATAATTATGATAATAATACTATAAATAATGATTTGCCGGAAAATAAAAGTACAATTAATCAACAACAACAATCATACTCTCAACCTAAACCTACAAATTTTTATCAAGAAAGACGTCCAACAGAAGAAGAAATTAATAATGAAAAAAGAAATTTATTATATCAATTTGATAGATTAGAAAAGAAAGGTGTAAATTTACCAAAAAAACATACAATTAATTCATCATTAGAAGAAATGAAGGCAGATTTAGAAAGAATTACAAGGGATAAAAGAGTTGATGCTAGTATTAAATTTCAGAGAAAAGTGTTAATTGCGTGTGTTACTGGAATTGAATTTGTTAATACTAAGTTTGACCCGATAAATGCAAAATTAGATGGTTGGTCTGAAAATGTAAATGAAGGAGTTGATGAATATGATGATGTATTTGAAGAATTACATGATAAATATAAAGGTGATAGTAAAATGGCACCTGAATTACGTTTATTAATGAGTTTAGCAGGAAGTGCATTTATGTTTCATTTAACAAATACTATGTTTAAAACATCATTGCCTGGTTTAGATCAAGTAATGAAGCAAAATCCCGACTTAATGAGACAATTTGCATCAGCAACTGCAAATACAATGAATCAAAGTGGGAATGATCAAACAGGAATGTCTGGAATGTTTGCAAATATGTTTAATAATAGTGAAACGCAAACACCAGAAAATTCACAAAATAATAATTATGATAATGGACCATCTCAAACACAAATGAATGGACCAACGGATATTAATAATATTATAAATCAAATAGATGATGATAATATCGATGATAGATTAGAAACATTTAGTACTATTACAGCAAGTGATATAGGAAGTACTTTACAAGATAATGTAAGTATAGATGGTCTATTATTAAATAAGGATAGTAAAAGAGTTTTAAATTTATAATTTAATAATTAAAAAAATATTTAATATAATAAATGGATTCAAAAAATATAAAATTATTAGAAATATTTAGTGAAAATAACTTATTTCTCGGTTTAGTTAAGGCAATAGAAAATTATACTGATAAAGATAAAAATGATAACAATAATACACAGATGTCGAGAATATTTGGAATAATTTTTTGTATTATTAATGTAATATTATGTATATATGCTATAACTATTGCATTAAAATGTGCTGGTAATTTTATTACTAAAATGTGCAATCTTATATTTGCAATGTGTGTTCCATTCTTATATATAATTTATAGATTAGCAAGACCCTGTATCTAAATTAAAATACTTATACTTAATTTTTTATATTTTAATATATTAATTTTATTAATTAAAAATATATTATAAATATAAATGTATAATATTATATCTATTTTTAATAGTGAATTACCAGTATTTAAATTATTTGAATTATATACACAATATGATGAACATTTTGATGAAAAAACAAAATCTAAAACAAGAAATACATATATAATATTATTATTGGTATTTAAAATATTAATATGGGTATATGCTTTTTATTTACTGTATAAATGTTTGTCTCAAAGAAGTGGTTCTGGTGAATATGTTAATAGTGTATGTGAAATAGTTGTAATGGTTTGTTGTTTACCATGTTGGTTAATATATAGGACCTTTATAAATAGATGTACAAGTAATATATCAAATGTAAATTTATATGATACAAATACTTTATCAGAGAAAATACAACAACAAGTAGAACCATCACAACAATCACCATCACCAACACCACTACAACAATCACCATCACCAACACCACTACAACAATCACCATCACCAACACCACTACAACAATCACCATCACCAACACCATTACAACAATCACTATTACAACAATCACTATCACAACAATCACCATCACAACAATCACCATCACCAACACAACAATCACTATCACAACAATCACCAACACCACTACAACAACCAATACCAATATCAAATAATGTATCAGAGGCAGCACCAATGGCAGATACACAATCACTACAACCAATACCAATATCAAATAATGTATCAGAGGCAGCACCAATGGCAGATACACAATCACCAATGTCAAATACAACAATACAAGAATCTGCAGAAATGCCAACACAAATGCCAACACAAATGCCGACACAAATGCCAACAACTACATCTACTACTGGTGGAAAGAAAAGAGGAAGACCAGCAAAAGTAGTTAAATCAAAAAAAGTAAATTTGTGAATATAAATAAATGATAATAGAAAAAATAGTATATTTATTTTTATGTATTGGATTATATTTTATGGTATTAAATATTGTAATACCAATTGAATATATACAATTATTAATTTTTTTTACAATAAAAATTTTAATTGGTTATAGAAAATGTACAATTAGTTATTTAGAATGTAAAATAAGGAAAGTACCAAAAGAAAAAGGATATATTAATTATTTTATAAATAGTATAGTTGATTTAAAATATCATAAAGATTTTGATATTTTATTATTTATAGTTTGTATTTTTATAATTTATGATTTAATTAAAAGAATATATTAAATTATGCACCACAATTTACACAGTCATCATCATCATTACTATAAACAATATTTGATTTAGATTTAGTTGGGTCAATTGTAAATTGTTGAGTTGTTGCTTTTGGTTTAGTTCTTAAATAATACATTCCTGTTTTAAGTCCCTTTGACCAGGTATAGAAATGCATTTTTGTTAGTAAAGCAGGTGTTGGTTCTGCAACAAATAAATTCATTGATTGTGTTTGGCATATATAAGCACTTCTATCAAGTGCCATATCAATAATAGTTTTTTGCTTAATCTCCCATACGGTTTTATATAATTTTTTGGTATCATCCGGTATTTTTTCTATATTTTGAATACTTCCATCAGAAATCATAATTTGTTCTCTTATATCTTTATTCCATAAATCTAATTTAATTAAATCATCAACTAAATATTTATTTACTAAAATAAATTCACCTGCTAGAGTTTTTCTTTTATATAAGTTTGAAGTGATTGCTTCAAATGCTTCATTATTACCCATTATTTGAGATGTAGATGCAGTAGGCATTAATGCTAATAATTGACTATTTCTAATGCCATTTTCTTGTATATCTTGTTTTAATTTATTCCAATCATAATTTAAATGTTTATCTGGTTTAGCATTCCACATTTCATATTGTAAAATACCTTGACTTGCTGGACTGCCTACGTATGATGAATATGCGCCTTTAAATTTTTTAGGAAGTTTCTTTTCCCATTCATTTAGATTCAAATGTTTTTCAATATTTGTAATTTTTACCATATTATCTTCTAAACCTGCTGTAGATAACATATTCATTTCTTCATACAATCTTTTTCTTTTTTTACTAATTTCCATAGAACTTTCTAAAGCTCCATGATATATTGTTTCAAATATTTGTTTATTTAATAATTTGGCTTCATCACTATCAAATGGATATTTCATTTTAATAAATGCATCTGCTAAACCTTGAACACCAATACCAATCGGTCTATGTTTAAAGTTTGACCTTTCTGCTTTGTCAACTGGATAATAATTTCTATCTATAACTTTATTAAGATTTTTACAGACAATCTTTGATATTTTATGTAATTTTACAAAATTAAATATTGGTTTATCATCATTATCATTATTATCATATTCAACAAACATTGATAAGCAAATTGATGCCAAATTACAAACTGCAATTTCATCAGGGGCAGTAAATAATGTGATTTCTGCACATAAATTACTTGATTTAATTGTTCCAATATTTTTTTGATTATTTTTAATATTAATTGCATCTTTATATAACATATATGGCGTACCTGTTTCAATTTGTGCTTCTAATACTTTTTTCCAAATATCTTGTGCTTTAACTTGTTTTATATATTTTCCTTCTTCTTCATATTTTGTGTATAATTTAGTAAATTCTTCACCATATGAGGTTGTCAAACCTTTACATTTATCTGGACACATTAAAGACCATACATCATCATTTTTTACTCTTGTCATAAATAAATCAGATATCCATAAGGCATAAAATAAATCTCTAGCTCTTTCTTCTTCTGAACCATGATTTTTTCTTAAATCTAACCATTCCATAATATCACCATGCCATGGTTCTAAATATATCGCAATAGATCCTAATCTCTTTCCACTATTATGAACTAATCCTAGATTTGAAACTGTATAATTATGATTATTTGATACATTTATATCATATAATTTTCCTTCATAATATTCAGTTTCTATTGATTTCATTCTTGACCATATTATTCCATTATAAATAAATGATTTATTATATTTATTTGGTTCAAAATTATCAAATATTTCAGTAAATACAGTATTTTTAGGAATTCTTAATACATATGATAACTTTTTTGTTTTAATTTCACTTTTATTCCCATTTTCTCTTTCTATTATATTACTCTCACCAATATTATCTTTTATTAAACCACTGCAATCAATACCAAATTTAAGTAATAAATATTTTAAATCATATATTAATTTTGAAGATGAAGAACTATAATATATCTCTTTGCCAATATGACCATCTGTTTCTAATAAACCTTTTATTAAATAAAGTGTATTATTTCTATTTAAATTTAAAAATTTTTTATTAATATATTTTTCATTTTTATTATCATAAATCATATCATAATCTAAATCAAAATTATTATATGTAAATTTAATTACATATGAATTACCCACAGAATCATTAAATGTATTATCTTTTGACCAATAATGAATATTATTATTATTAAGATAATTCTCAACAAATTCAACTGTATTTTTTTTTGTAATATTATTTAATGTTATTCCAAATTCCTTTTTGTTAGATGTAATATTTCCATCTCCTAATAAAATACCAATAAAACGATAATAATTAATATTGTCAATATCATCATTATTAAACTTGGGGATTGGATATCCCACTAAATCATTAAGGGATAATTTTGACGCATCGTCAAAAACTGGTTTTATAGTATTATTAACAAGTCTTTTTTTAATAATATTATAATTTAGACCTTTTTGTTGGTTTTTAATACAATATATTTGATGTTCTTTACTAACTCTAATATAATCGAAGGATTTTTGAGTTTTAATCTTTAAAATATCTTTTTTAACATCATTAATAAATAATTTATTGACTTTTTGGAAAGTATTGTCATTTGTAATAACATAATCATTAGAATTAATATCTTTAATAAATTTACTACCATTATTAGTAAAAATAACTGTTTCAGGTGTAAAACATTGGTTTACGTATCTTGCAGTAGAATTATAAACTCTAAGCATTGGTATAATACCATCAGATGAACCATTTGTTCCTCTAATAACACTATTTTTTGATCTAATATCGTGAACATTTAATCCAATACCTCCAGCATATTTAGATATATGAGCACAATCTGTTAGATTCTCATAAATACCTTTAATTGAATCTTCAACATCTAGTAAAAAACATGATGACATTTGTTGGCGTGGTGTTCCAGAATTAAATAAAGTTGGAGATGCCTGAGTAAAATATTTTTGTGACATAAAATCATATGTTTCTAGTGCATCTTTAATATCAGTTCCATGGATTCCTAAAGCTACACGCATCCACATATGTTGAGGTCTTTCAATAACTTTTTTATCTTTTCTAAGCAAATAAGCACGTTCTAAAGTTTTAAAACCAAAATAATCAATTAAATAATCCCTATCATAATCAATATAACTGTTTAATTTTTCTTTATTATTTATTACAATGTTATAGATTTCTTCACTTATAATTGGACTTAAACTATTTTCATGATCGTAATTATTATATAATGTTGTAATTGTCTCAGAGAAAGAAGGGGAAGTTTGTTTTTGATGATTAGATATAACTAATCTAGATGCTAATTTGCCATAATCAGGATGTTCTATCATAAGTGATGAACAAAGTTGAGAAGCAAATTCATCTAATTCAAATGTTTTAACACCATCATATATTCTAGAACAAACTTTTTGTGCAATCTCATGAACATTTACTTCTAGATTATTAGATACTTTTTTAATACGATGTAATATTTTATCAAAACTTACTTCTTCAGTTGCTCCATCTCTCTTGATTACAAACATCTATAATTTGTTATATTATATATATAAAAAAATTTTAAATAATTTCAAAATTTAAAATAAAAAATAAATTATAATTATATTAATTACTAAATTTTTAAGTATAGAATATTTGTAAAATATTCTAAATATAATAACTAGATTTAACAAGATAATTGAATATTTTATTAATTCATTATTGAATACTAGTTAATATTAAATTATATCTGAATCAACTTTTTTAAAAGCAAATCCACGGATATTATTAGTTGTATATTTTTTAAAACTATATATTTCTCCTTTTTTATTATTTATTATATTTTTCATATATTCATTTTTATTATTATCATTTACATAGTATTTAATTTTATTCCATAGGAATTCTAGATTTTTTATATTTTCTTCAAAAAAGTAAATATCTCTTTGAACTCTTTTGCAGAAATATTCAGTTAATTTCCAATAATATACTTTATATTCATGTGTAATATCTAATTTAGATAAAGTATCTGATTTCCATGTTAATATTTCTTCCACTTTCATATTTAAATTAGAATATTCATATCTTGTTTCATCATCATTATTTATTTCAATTATAATTCCTTTTTCTTTTAGATCATTAGATAATAATTCATCAGATGGATTTTTATCATTCATAAATTCTACTTCAGTCTTATATTCACTGAATTTACATTCTAGATAATCACATTCATCAAGATTACATACTTCTAATTGTCCTTGCATCTGCATCCAGTATTGTTCTGGGATAGCACCTGTAATTTTTCTTTTAGGAGGACATTTAATTTCAAGCATAATTCCTAAATTAGATATTCCATCCGGTGATGCTCCAAAATAATCATAATTAGGATGTTTAATTAATCCAAATTCATATACAACAACATTATTTCTCTTCATATAAATTCTATTAGCAACTTCTTCATATCTTACACCCCATAGTAATATTGGGTTATCTGTATTATGATATACATTTTCATCACTTTTTATTTTATCTACTTTTTTTATTATAAAATCTTTTTGATTACCAAATTTACCCTTATTTAATGCTTGTGCCATATCACTTGCTGTTATCATATTTTTTCTGGCAGTGAACCATTCATCTGTTCTTTGAACAATTACTGGGATTTTTTTACATAATTCTAGTTTTTTCTTATATTCATTTATTTTTTTAATTCTATTAATTATATAATTTTTTGTTACATTATCATCTAATGAAATATTAATAATTTCATATATCTTATTAATTAAAAATAAAATATTTTCATCACTTAGTATATTTTTATTTTGTTTAAAATAATTAGAATATATCCTATCAATTGTAGAATCCATTTTTTATTAATAGAATGTTTATTATATCTTCTATATTTTCTATATTTTCTATATTTTCTATATTTTCTATATTTTCAATAACTATAAATATATAATTTAAAATAAAAAATTAAATATATGAATGGTAATAAATTATATTATATTTGTATTATATTTTTAAATATATTATTATTTTATTAATCTCATTAATAATTTCATTAAATGATATACAATTACCACTATTCCTAAAGTTAATAAATTATTATATCCTTCTTTACTAAATTTTTGTTGATATGCAATATATAAGAATAATGGCATTACAAATAAATAATGAAATATGTTTATAAAATTCCAGTATGAAGTAGATAAACTTGGTTTATAAATAGAAAATGGAATCAGTAATGCTAATAATCCTAATATATAAAATATAAATTTAGGAGTTTTATCCTTCTTTAAACCAATATATAATAGTAATAATCCTTGAATAAAAATATGTACTAAATTTACAGATATTTTATACTTAGTAAAAT
>Ga0209634_1002085_pt1 | contig 14206 bp, 12 predicted proteins | sample LinPmetageLP40_FD_184043 | JGI IMG/M metagenome (GOLD analysis project Ga0209634, IMG submission 184043) | Marine viral communities from the Pacific Ocean - LP-40 (SPAdes) (version 2) | ecosystem: Environmental > Aquatic > Marine > Oceanic | place: Pacific Ocean | collected 2010-08-26
AAAAAGACAACATCCTCTTCGTTAAGTTGTGGCACTTTGACTTTGGTATTCCCAGGTTCTGTGGCAAGAATTGATCCTACCGTAAACAAGCGATCTTGAATCTCAATTAGCTCGTCTTTGCGCGCCAGATTTACTTCTTGATCGCGCAACATTCCTATATAGGAGTTAAGTTCATCAACAGTGCCATAGGCATCGATGCGCCCATCTGCTTTGGACACTCGTTTTCCACCGAAAAGTGCGGTCGTTCCTGTATCTCCTGTTTTGGTGTATACTTTCAAAATTATTGCTTTGCAGTATTTTTAAATTTTATTTTTAAATCTACCTCATACTTTTCATTCTCTGAAAGTATATTTAGAAATTTGGCTTTCTTTTCTTTCTTCATTTCCTCTGAGGAGTTTTCGTAAGCATTTTTAGCCATCATTGACATCAGACCTCTAAATACCTTTATCCATTCTTCAGTGGAGTTATTTAAATTGTTCAAAAAAGATAGCACTCTCTTTTCTTCATATCGATCAGTTCTAACGAAGTCTCTCCAAAAATCATGTATAAGAATGTTTCTGTTGTTCAGATAATCATCCAATTCATTAGTATAAAAAAGTGACAAGTCTATTTTTAAAACTCCGAAAATTTGACCTAGAGTCTGCTTTCTTTTTTTCTTATTTATTTCAGAGTCAGATAAAAAAATTTCCGCATTCAACCCCTTAAATCTCTTATGATTTTGTAAAGTCTTAAAATGTGCGACTAACCCGTGCACAAAAAATTCAAATCGTTGCATTTCCAGAAGAGTAGCTCCAATAAATCCAACTACCTCTGATGTTAGTTCTTTTCCAGATGTGTTATTCACTATCTCAAATTACAAATGTACATCTCACTCGACTTCATCCACTATCGGGATTGAAAGAGTTACATTCTTATTAACCTCATCTGACTCTACTAATCCATCGCGAAGTCTAATAATACGGTGTGCATAGTGTGCTATTTCGTCTTCATGAGTAACCATGATGATCGTATTACCTTTCTCGTGTAGCTCATGAAAAAGACCCATGATTTCATATGAGGTCTTCGAATCCAAGTTACCAGTAGGTTCATCAGCCAAAATGATACTCGGGTTGTTGACCAATGCTCTTGCAATGGCAACTCTCTGTCGTTGACCTCCAGAAAGTTCATTGGGTTTATGATCAGCACGATCGCCCAATCCTACACTTTCCAAAGTTTGCATGGCAATCTCTTCTCGATCATATTTACCATATCCCGCATATATCAGTGGTAAAGCCACATTCTCAAGTGCGGAGGCTCTAGGCAAAAGGTTAAATGTTTGGAAAACGAATCCAATTTCCTTGTTACGTATTTCAGCCAAGTCGTTTTCTGTCAGGTCACTTACATCATGATTATTGAGTACATATTTGCCATCTGTTGGTGTATCTAAACAGCCAATGATATTCATCAAAGTAGATTTTCCAGAACCTGAAGGTCCCATAAAGGCTACATACTCGCCTTTATCAATCTCCATACTCACCGATTGCAATGCTCTTACGGTCTGTGTACCCATTTGGTATACCTTTGAGATTTCTGTGGTTTCTATGATTTTGCTCATAATTTATGTTCTGATGTTAGTCTTTATGATGAGTTAACCTTTGAATAAGTTTGAATTTCAATCAAACGTGATTCAATATATTCATTTACAAATAAACTAAAAACAATAGCTTCCGCGCTGACTTTTACGTCAACGGACAATAACTCGCTTCAACCGTACTATTCATCTTCAAAATTGTCAAAAGCCTCTTGAGCTTGCTTCAATTTCATTTGGTAACGACTTCTAAACTCATAAAACTCTTGGCTAGACAACAAGGGTTGTAGTTCCTCAAGTGCATGGTCGCCATACCTGTCAAAATCCATTGCGGCACATTGCATGATATACTGCTTACGCAAATTAATGGCATACGGATTTACTTCCAAGGCAGTTAATAACACATTGTATGCATCCATTTGTTCACCTTTTCCTGATAGATACTCCGACTTGCCTATAACTCCTTGTTCGAAAAAAGGATTGGCAGCTACTTTCACAAATAACTCATTTGCCAATGTTGTATCATTTTGAGAAGCCACATATTGAGCGCGATAATAAGTGATCGCTAGCTTCTGTGATTTTGGAATCGTACTCTTTATAGCTGACTGATTATAAGCACTCTCAACTTCATTAACTAAACTTTGCTTTGCTAAGTTCAGCCAACCCCATTCTTGTAATAAGGCTGAATTCTTGGAGTCAGTTTGAAATTGACTATAATAAATTACTTTGGCGGTATCACCTTGATCAAGAAAATACTGCATCAAGTCAATGTGCATCTGCAACTTATAATTATCATCAGCTATTTCATTGATCACTCCTTGAGTAGCGACTTCATTATCTTTACTCACATGATATCTCCAATACCAAAATTTTTGAGCATCCGTCATCTGTCCCAATTCTGATTGATTTATAATCTGTAAAGCTCCTTCTGCCATCTGCCGATTGAGTGGATCAACGTCCAATGACAAAGTCTCCCACTGTTCCTTAGCCTCATCCACCAATCCGGATTCCATCATCGCAATAGCGATCGCTAAATTAGCTTTTGGGTAATCTCGATTAAGTGATTTTTTAAAAAAGTCAACTGCCAATAGAGGTGCCTCCTGATCTAGCGACCACAAACCTAACAAATAAAAATAATATCCAGATTTCACCGGATAATTATTGGCTAATTGATCCATAAGACGAAAAGCCTTTTCTACTTCCAGGTGGTAGTAATATCCCAAAGCGGTAGCGAGCAATAGTTGCTCCCGATAACCCACATTCCTCGACACCATGGCTATGGAAAGTAAGGAGGACAAATAGCCTGAATCCAGTGCGTATATATTGTTAATCGCCTTATTATATAATACATTACCAGTGACAAGATTCAAGATGGTGTCAGTGACAATTGATTTGTCCCAATATTGTTGATTTGTATTATAAATAGCCAATCCATTGGCAATCATTGCTGTATGGTTGTCTACCAAATATTGATTAACAATCGAATCGACTTCATACACATAATCTCCTTTGCTAATTAAAGAGAGTACGTTGACGTTTGCACTTTTTTCAGTAAGTGATTGATTTCGCGCTGCGGTGAAAGTCAAATAAGCTGAATCTGTTTCATTAGCCTTATCATATAACAGTCCCAGATTTATTTTGGCGCGATCACTGTTAGGGAATTTATTAACACCATCACGTATGGTAAACAATCCATCAAAGAACTTTCCTTCATCAAGATAAATATTCCCCATGTTAACAAATGATTGGGGAGTAGGCCGCTTTCTCATGGCTTCACTGAAATGATATGCAGCTTTTGCATTGTCATCATCATTTCTAGCCATCACACCTAGTGCGTAGTTAGCTCTGTGATTGCCATAGTCCAATGATTTTCCTTTGCCATAATAGACCTTAGCCACCTTTCCCTCTCCCTTATGCATATGTAAATCTCCTAGTGCGTTGTAATAAGAAGACATCGTATGAAATATGGGAATGTTGTAATTAGACACCAATAAAAACGCCACTACTACAATCGTTCCTGCAAAACGATAGGTGAAATATGGCATATTCTGTGGCTTGTACAGAACTTTGTGCACTTGCATATTCTTCCCCAATGGGCTCAAAAAATTGGCTAGTATGTAAACCAAGAAAATAAAACCATAACCAAGGTGTGAGTAAAGAATAATGTCTTCAAACACCTCAATAATAGCATCATTGGCAGAAAACAAATGATATCCGATGGTAAAAAAACAAAGGCTACCGAGCATCAAATAAATAAAGCCCCCTATCGGGTAAAATTTGTAGATGTGCTTATACGCTTCCTCCTGATAACTGTAAAGCATAAACCCAATCAATGACGATATTAATAGCAGCGCGAAGGGGTGAACATTGATGAATTCCCAATGGAGATATTGAATCTCGTTGAGCACAATAATGACTAAATTGACCAAGTAAACAGTCGTAATAATCAAGAAATGAGTAAGGCTATTTTTACTAAATGAATTGTTATTGGAGGTGATGATATAAATGAAGCCCGCTAAGATTTGATGTCCTATCATCAGTATAAACAACAGACTGATGATCACTGGGGCTATATAGCCATAGGTAGCCAAGTGAAGAAATGGATATTGAACTTCAGAAGCAAAGAAGATCACAAGTCCAACAATACTAGTAATTAATGAAAAGGCTATCAATCTATTACTGAAAGATACATTCTTATTAATAGATTGAAAGTAATAGCTTACGGGGAGGTAAAGGATAAAAAGCCCTATAAGCGCAATCTTATCAAATCGACCAAACAATTGAAGGTTTTCCAACTGTAAACTCATCATAAATGCAATCACAAGACCCATTCCCACCAGATACCAAAACCGACTCAGTGCAGTTACACAAGTAATTGCCAAAATAAATATGATGCCTAAAATAACTACAAACAGGTACGATGGCCATTTGTACAGGGTTAGGTTTCCTCCTTGAAAACTTTCTGTAAGCAAGTAATTATCTACTTCGAATGGAAGTTGGAATGGACCTGAGTTTATAGTATCAATTGTGATCCTAACTGTTTCGCTCTGAGCATATGTCTCCCAAGGAAAAGTAACATCTTCACCAATTATCCATGATGTGAAAAAAAAGGCTATCGTACTAAAAAATAAGATCAACAACCCCCAATAAAGTTGCTTGTAAGGCGTCTGCCAGCTATTCCAGAAAAATAATTGATTCATATATGTTATCGAGGCCTATTGTATTTTTTCAAAAGTAAAGTCTATTTCTGATGATGCTCACAACGCAGCAAAATGTGCAAATCACATTTATGATTTCCCTACCATTAAATCGTTGTGAGATTTTCTAATTTCTTGATCTATGATCTGATAAACTTTCTCTTTTAACGCATCAACATCCGATAACGTTAAGCCCTTCGTATCAACTGGATCATGATAGACCAATTTGGCCTTTCTTCTCGTCAAAAGATAACGCCCATCTTCTGGCAAAATTATCCAATTATGTGGAATAGTTACCGGTACGATGGGAATTTGTTTTTCAATAGCAATCTTGAAAGCGCCATTTTTAAATGGGATCATAACAGGCGGGTGCTGACCAAAAACACCTCCTTCTGGAAAAATAACTAAACTACGGCCATTATCAATTGCCTCTTTGGCACGTATATATGTGCTGTGTTTGCTCTTAAGGCTACTGCGGTCCACAGTGATGTGCAGCTTGCGATACATGTAGCCGAAAACTGGCACTTTTTCCATTGCATTCTTGCCCACATACATAAAGTCAGTAGGCGTGCTTCCCATAATTGGAATATCGAGATAAGATGCGTGGTTGGGGCAAAACAAGTAGGTCCCTTCTTTATCAATTTGTTCACTTACCTGCACTTCCAAGGGCATAAAAGTGAAGAAATAAAATAGCTTCGTCCATGTCCTATTGAGGTGAGCAACATACCTGTGCCATGAAGGAACTTGGATGATTACTAAGAAAGGTATGAGTAACAGCGCAAATAATGCTATAAATACCATTATCACGTAAATCGAATATAGTCGCTTGATTAGGAATCTCACGATGCGAAAATAAATGATTTTTATGCATAAAAAAATCCCCGGTTTTATGGGGATCATAAGAACTTGTCTTTTTCATTTTACTTTGTCATAGTGTTAAATAGTGTCTCTAAGAAAACAGGTCATCTTTCACAAAATGAGTGATTTTCGATGAGGTTTCAATTTTCTTTCTATGAGTTGATGCCTGAGCATCAATCGATTAGAAATAAATTGAAAGATCGCGAAAAGCAACATTTTTGATTTTGAGGTGTTTTCTTAGAGACACTAAATAATTGAGAGTAGGAAATAATCGTCTGTTAAGAATAATTCACATAGGCAACTCTGACAAAGTTTTGATTTATATCTACTGACATCCGAGTAAATTTTAAAAGGAGCAAAAATGTTTGATTATGCTCAAATTTCAAGCTTTTTACTTCACAATGAAAAACACCCCTCTGTGTCTTCCCTCAAAGGGAGAATCGCGACTATCCCCTCGAGGGGATTATAGGGGTGTATCCCCTTGAGGGGATTATAGGGGTGTTCTTCTCACAGAAATAAATACAGCACGTTTTTTACTCGGATGACAGTAATTTATATCTTCCTAATTTTACCACTACCGTTTGAGTTATTATTCACTCGCTTAGGATCGCCCTTATAATAAACGCTACCACTACCAGTGATCTTTGAAGTAATTTCATTTTTTGCATGAACTGTACACTTACCAGATCCAGCAATGGATATTTGATAGCTGTCTGTTTCCATCTCCTCAGCATCCAGTTTTCCAGAACCCGCTATCGATACTTCGTTGATGTTACTGGATCCACTCAAGACAACACTACCAGATCCAGCAATGCTTATTTCAATATCTTTTGCGTCTGTTTCAAACTCCAAATCACCGGAACCTGCCACTGAAATGTCCAGATCATCACATTTGAATTTGCCTTTGCTTACCATATCACCAGATCCAGCAACAGATATTTTTTCCAAATTCTTAACCGTGATATATACATCTATATTGTCAAATCCACTCCAGTTAAACCAACCGTTATTATCCTTAGTATCAATGATTAGTTTTCCATCCCGCACTTTAGTTTCGAGTTTTTCCATATCACTTTCCTTGCCCGAAATTTCTACTTTCTGAGTATTGCCTTGAGTGAGGTAGACATTGGCAGAAGTGCGTAGCGACACTTTAGTAAAAGTATCAACATCTCTGGTTTCCTTTTGAAATGCTAACATACTGGATGTAGAAACCAGTAATAAAATAATGAGTGAAGACAGTTGTTTTAATGCTTTCATAGTGAGTTTTGTTTATGTTGTGCTTATAAGACTCATAATAATCTTAAAGGTTGCACGTCTCTTAAGATTGAATCGCAATAATAATTTTGAAAGAAAATCTCTAAGTGAATTAAATGACAATAGCCAATTTTATCTTGCAACTCACTTGGTGGAGGGGAGGTGAAATGACCCGATTATATCAACAATCTATTCTTAACATCAATAACTTGTGCGGCTATACTCACTGCAATCTCTTCAGGTGAATTGCAATGTTTCAAAACACCTATTGGAGCGTGGACCTTGTCTAAATCAGCTTGCTTCACTCCTTCTTTCAACAGTTCTGACTTTATTTGTTTCACCTTGAATTCGCTTCCCATCATGCCCAAAAAACTATAGTTGTTTTTAATGAGTTGTTCTAAGACCAACTTATCAGAACGATAACCAAAACTCACAATAATCACATAGTTGTAATTATCAAGAACAATATGTTTGCTTATCTCCTCATAATCTACGATGTGTTTTTCATCAGCATATTCATTGTTCTTTAAGGTGTATAAGTCGTCCCTATCGTCATATATATGCACATAAAACCCTAATTGGTGAAGTGTTCTGGACAGCGCTAATCCTACGTGACCAGCACCAATAATATGTGCCATATGCTTTTTCCTAATATCTTCACGATATATCCATTCTTTCTCACTCGACTGCTCAAAAATTGTTTGGACTAGGGAATGACCTGGTTGAAATTCAACCCCTCCTTCTGACAACATTATTACTCCTGTTTTGGCGATAGCTATTGATTCTATCAAAGAAAGGTGATTTGAGGATACTTTATAAAATCCGACCTTTTGTTCGCCAGAGCAAATCATCCCAGATTGATCCTTCTTTATATCTTTACTATGGATTTGTCTTTTCACAAATGGAGCAAAGTCACAAGTCGATTGAAGGTGTGTTTTCGCCAGCTCGATAAGTTTCTGTTCCATCATACCTCCTCCAATGGAACCAAGCATGATGCCATTGTCAAATATTGCCATTTTAAAGCCTTGCTTGCCAGGGCTACTGCCTTCATTGGCAAAAACATATAACAACATGGCTTGTTGACCATCTTTTATCAATTGCGCTATCTTATTCCAGAATTGCAAAGTACCTGATTACATTTTGTGATTTTGTTTGGCAACAACTTTCATTTTTTTACTTTTATAAGCTGGGCTTTTTTGTAAGTACAACTAAGATCAAAATTTGAAAACTTCCTATTCTCATTAAAAATTTTTATGAGTTACATTTTTCTTATAGGTATTGGCTTTACGCTCCTTATCACATTTATAGTCTTCTTATTCTCATTGATGGAGAACTTCATTGATCTCCAAATAGATAGACTAAAAGAAGTCTCAATATCCTCAGAACTATATGACCTTACTGAACAGAGAACACTACTTAAACAAGTCAAGAAGATTATAGTCATTGTATCCACTACTTTGTTTGTAGGAAGTATAATTTATATTCTTGTCAAAGACACCAGCATGCAAGGCTATGTAATGGAATGGCTCAACTTATTAGTGAGGTGGATTCATGTAGTGGTAGGAATCATGTGGATTGGCGCTTCTTTTTACTTCATATTTTTAGAGAACAACCTCAATCGAACTGATGGCGTACGAGATGAATTGGCAGGTAACCTGTGGGCAATTCATGGCGGTGGGTTTTATTTCCTAGAGAAATATAAGGTCGCTCCAAAAGAATTACCAAAGAAGTTGCACTGGTTCAAATACGAGGCATATTTCACTTGGTTGTCAGGATTTGTGTTACTGGTGGTCGTATATTATATGGATGCTAAAGCATTCTTGATTGACAAAACTGTGGCAGATATATCAATTTTTACCGCTATTGCTATTGGAATAGGTACTTTGGTAATCGGATGGGTTATTTATGACCTGTTATGCAAGTCTGCCTTAGTGAAACATAACACATTTTTCGCACTCATTGGATTCCTGCTTCTTATCGGTTTTTCCTTTTTCCTCACACAGGTATTTAGTGCGCGCGCTGCCTATATTCATGTAGGTTCCCTGATCGGAACACTAATGGCTGGAAATGTATATTTCGGAATTATTCCTGCCCAAAAAGCATTGGTAAAAGCAGCAGTAACGGAACAACCCTTGAACGCTTCTCTGGGAAAGAAAGCTGGTGAACGTTCCTTACACAACAACTACCTCACGCTCCCAGTCATTTTTATCATGATCAGCAATCACTTCCCGAGCACTTTCGGACATGAATATAATTGGTTGGTGTTGATGGTGATCACATTAGCGAGTGTAGGAATCAAACATTTCTGGAACTTACATGAACGAGGCGTTCGCACAAAATACATCTTGCCAGTTTCCATCGTTGCATTGCTCTCTTTGGCGATGGTGACTTCTCCATTGTTTGAAGAAGTAGACGAAAATGCCAATGAAGTTACTTTTTCAGAAGTGAATAACATTATGCAACTTCGATGTGTGCAGTGTCATTCTGCCTCACCTACTGATGATCAGTGGAAGAAGGCACCCAATGGAGTGATGTTAGATACACCTGAGCAAATAGCAGCACTCTCCGATAAAATCATGACCAGAGCGGTGCGCACCACTTCTATGCCTCAAGGCAACAAAACCAACATGACCTTGGAAGAACGCGAGGCTATCAAAAACTGGATTCTTCAAGGGGCAAAGCTCAATTGATCATGGACAGATTTGCACTACATAGTAACCGCGTTTTGATTGGCAGTGAAATACTTCCTGCCACAGTCATTATCCATGACCGTAAGATCGAGGAAGTCGTCATGGGAGGTATTACTAATCCAGACTACCCCATAAGTGATGTAGGCAACTCAGTTATTATGCCTGGACTGATTGACTCGCATGTGCATATCAATGAGCCTGGAAGAACCAATTGGGAGGGATTTGATACCGCTACGAAAGCTGCCGCTGCCGGAGGCATTACCACATTGGTGGACATGCCATTAAATTCTAGCCCTGTAACTATTGATGCCAAATCCTTTGAAGAGAAATTAAGTGCGGCAAAAGGAAAATTACATGTCAACTGTGGTTTCTGGGGAGGGATTGTACCAGAAAATGTTGATCAGTTGGACAAATTGATTGATGCAGGAGTACTAGGCATCAAGGCATTTTTGACGCATTCAGGCATTGACGAATTCCCGAATGTAACCAAAGAGAATTTGCAAAAGGGACTGCCCATTCTCAAAAAGCACAATGTTCCTTTACTTGTACATGCAGAGCTAACAGCACCTCATGATGATGAGCATCTGCTCAAAGACAATCCCACAAGCTATCAGGCTTACTTAAAATCACGACCGAAGGTTTGGGAAGATAATGCCATTGATATGATGGTTGATTTGTGCCAAGAATTTGACACACCTATTCACATCGTGCATTTGTCTTCATCTAATTCTATTGCTACTATTACACAGGCAAAAGCTGCTGGATTGCCCATTACGGTTGAAACTTGCCCACAATACTTATTCTTCAATGCGGAAGATATCCCCGATGGACAAACGGCCTATAAATGTGCGCCACCTATTCGAGAAAAGGAAAACAATGAGCAATTGTGGAAAGCCTTGAAAGATGGATTATTCAGTTTTATAGTTACTGATCACTCTCCTGCTATTCCTGATATCAAGGAAATCGAATCAGGTAATTTAAAAGACGCATGGGGAGGCATCGCCAGTTTGCAATTTAGTTTACCTGCTATCTGGACAAAAGCCAAAGAAAGAGGATTTGAACTTTATGATATTACAAACTTGATGAGTACCAATGTTGCTGACTTTTTGAAAATTGGGCACCAAAAAGGCCAAATTGCTACAGGATATGATGCCGATCTTGTCATTTGGAATCCTGAAAAATCCTTTGAAGTAAAAGAGAAAGACATAAAGTACAAACACAAAATAAGTCCTTACATCGGTCAAACGCTCGATGGAGTTATTGAGCAGACTTATGTCAATGGACACAAAGTATTTGACAATGGAGCATTCTCCAACTTATCAAAAGGAGAAATCATAAAGAGAAAAACACATGAGTAAAAAAATAGAAGCACCAGAATTTACCGACCTCATCAATCTGGCTGCTGAGAAACTGGGAGGAAAAATGCTGTCCTGTTCAGATGATTTTTTCGCAGAAAAGGAAAATCTGCTAAAGCCTGGAAGAGGTATATTTATCGAAGGAAAGTATACCGAAAATGGCAAGTGGATGGACGGCTGGGAATCGCGTAGAAAACGAACTCCGGGGCACGACTGGTGTATCATCAAGTTGGCCACAACAGGGATCATCAAAGGTTTTGATGTAGATACAAATCATTTCCTTGGTAACCACCCTCCTCATTGCTCTATTGATGCCTGTCTATCATCAACTGATGATATAGATGATGATGAATGGGTAGAAGTATTACCAAAATCTCCACTTGATCCTGGAAGTCAACATTTCTTTGAAATCAATAATAACAACACTTGGAGTCACCTGCGCTTGAATATTTATCCTGATGGTGGTGTAGCACGTCTGAAAGTGTATGGGGAAGTCCAAAAGGATTGGAGTGTTGTTGATAACAACGAATCAGTTGATCTGGCCTTTGCGTTAAATGGTGCTAAGTCGATCCTATGCAACGATATGTTCTTCAGTCATATGGATAACCTTTTGATGCCAGACAAGGGGGTGGATATGGGAGACGGTTGGGAGACCAAGCGTAACCGAACACCTAACAATCGAGACTGGGTGATTGTACGATTGGCAAAAAAAGGAACTATCAAAAACCTGATAGTCGATACACATCATTTTAAAGGCAATTATCCCGATAGCTGCATGATAGAAGGGTGTGTGGCGAATTCGGATGAGAATATTGAAGATAATACATGGACGACCATTCTACCTCAAAGTAAATTGCAAGCGCATGCTGAACATACCTTTGAAAAAGAGCTAGAAAACAAAGGCCCATTTACGCACATTCGATTAAATATTTTTCCTGACGGAGGAATAAGTAGATTGAGAATTTGGGGGAATATTGAGTAATAAATGACACTAGAAGCATTAAATAATTTATCAGAAAAAGAAGCACTGGAGGTGCTGTTGAAATGCTGTGGGTCAAACCATTGGGCAACTCAAGTGAATAGCAATCGCCCCTTTCAGCGTACTCCTGCATTAATGGAAGCAGCAGATACTGCATGGGCAGCTTGTGGAGAACAAGACTATTTGGAAGCATTTTCACATCACCCAAAAATTGGGGACGTCAAAAGCTTGGAGAATAAGTTTGCCAGTACGGCACAATGGGCTAGTGGAGAGCAAAAAAGTGTGGAAAGTGCCAGCACTTCAACCATTGAAAAACTAGCCGAACTGAATGAAGCATATGCCTCAAAATTTGGCTTTATCTTTATCGTTTGTGCTACTGGGAAGTCAGCCAAAGAAATGCTCGAACTGCTGAAAGCCCGCATCTACAACAACTACGCTGATGAATTAAAAATAGCTGCTGGTGAGCAACACAAAATCACAATTATTAGATTAAATAAATTACTGTCATGAGTCAAATAACTACACATGTACTGGATACAGCCAAGGGACTTCCTGCGGAAGGCATAATCATCTCGCTACAGCGGCCAACTGGCAACGATCAGTGGGAAGACATTACTTCTGGCCCTACCAATGATGATGGACGAGTACCAAATTTCTTGGCTGCTGATCAGGTGATCGCCCCAGGCATTTATCGAATGTTATTTAATACCAAAGCATATTTTGATCAAAATGACATTCAGGCATTTTATCCTGAAGTCCCTGTTATTTTTGAAATTACAGACACAGAACATTATCATATCCCTTTACTATTGAGCCCATTTGGGTACTCAACATATCGTGGGAGCTGATTAATACAAACAACAAGAATATGAAACTGTCAATATCTACTCAAGATAAATCAAACGTATTAGACAAGTTAGGGAAAGCGAACATGGCTTTCCATCAATTATACCCAGGCGACAAACCTGACAGACAACCTGTACACACGGTATACGGTGGTGCGGATTTATTTAGCGCTACCTCCGCTGAAAAAATGGGAAAAGTAGCTATGAATACACTAACTACTTATGCGCCCAACTTTGCTGTATTTGCTAAGGCTTTGCAATTGCAAGGTCATGAAACACTTCCTACGAATGATCAAGAAGTGAAATTATTAGAAGATAGTTTAGCCAAGTTTTCAGATAAAAATCATCCCGCATATTTAGCCTATACCGTTTATAATAAGGTGAAGGAGAAGTTAGGTCGAGAACCTATCGAAGACTTCCGCATTGACTTCGAAGATGGATTTGGCAACAGGTCGTGGGAAGAAGAAGATGCCACCGCAGAACAAGCAGCCAAAGAAGTAGCCAAAGGCATGAAACAAGGCTCTTTGCCGCCATTTATCGGGATTCGTATCAAACCATTTACAGAGGACTTGAAAGATCGAGGGTCTAGAACACTCGATATCTTCGTGAGTACATTGGCATACGAAACAAATGGGAAACTACCAGATAATTTTGTAGTGATGCTTCCTAAAGTCACTATTCCAGAACAAGTAGCAGCATTGGTTCGATTCTTCGAATTGATTGAAGCAAATACACCATTGGCAAAAGGTGCGTTGCAGTGTGAGATGATGGTGGAGACCACTCAGGCAGTATTAGATGCCGATGGCAAAAACCCGTTGAGAAAATTCGTTTTGGCAAGTGAGGGTAGAATGAAGGCCACCGCTTTCGGAACTTATGACTATACTGCCTCTTGCAACATCACGGCCAAATATCAAGACATGGGACATCAGGTGTGTGACTTTGCTCACCATGTGATGAAAGTAGCGCTTGGCAGCACGGGAGTGTGGTTATCCGATGGTGCAACGAATGTGATGCCGATAGGCCCGCACCGTGGAGATATTCTCACACAGGCACAAATGGATGAAAACACTGATGTAGTGCATCGCACTTGGAAACAAGCCTATGACCACTCACGCCACTCGCTTTGGAAAGGATTGTACCAAGGTTGGGATTTGCACCCAGCACAATTTCCTACCCGTTATGCAGCCGTTTACTCGTTCTTCTTGGAAAGTTATGAAGAAGCGACACATCGACTAAAAACATTTGTAGAAAGAGCTGCTAGAGCAACACTTACAGGTGAAGTATTTGATGATGCGGCCACGGGTCAAGGCTTGTTGAATTACTTCCTCACTGGTCTTAACTGTGGAGCACTTTCTGAAGCCGAAGCATTGGCTACTGGTTTGACCATTGAAGAAATTCAAACAAGATCATTTTTTAAAATTTTGGAGGGAAGAAGGAAGGATTAAATCAAACCATTTATCT
>Ga0209634_1002086_pt1 | contig 14202 bp, 17 predicted proteins | sample LinPmetageLP40_FD_184043 | JGI IMG/M metagenome (GOLD analysis project Ga0209634, IMG submission 184043) | Marine viral communities from the Pacific Ocean - LP-40 (SPAdes) (version 2) | ecosystem: Environmental > Aquatic > Marine > Oceanic | place: Pacific Ocean | collected 2010-08-26
TAGAAATCTAAAAAATTTAGATGAGAAATATGAAAAGATAGATGAGATTAGAGAGAAGTATAATAAAGAGTTAGGTTTTGAAAATACAAGTAGACATCTTTATAGAATAAATGTAGACGATAATCAGGATGCGATGCAATATTTTAAGGATGCTGGGATTGTTTGTGGAATTCATTATGCACCACAGCATTTAAATTCTATATTTTCTGATTATAATGATTTACATGAAGAATTTTACTTTCACGAAAAAGTAACAATACCGTCTAGACAAACTCTATCAATTCCGTTACATCATATGTTGACATCCGAGCAAACAGACTATATAATACGTAAAGTGAAACAATATTGGAGATGAAATGTGTACTTCTGTTAATGATGTTGTATTTTATAATACAAAAACTATAGTTGATGATTTGGGTAATCTCACCCCAATAGAACAAACCAAAGATGTTCCGTTTGACATAAAAAGAGTTTTTTATGTTTATGGTGTTAGAGATGAAGCTGTTAGAGGTAAACATGCACACTACAACACCAAACAAATTCTTATTTGTCTAAAAGGAAAGATTGATGTTATTTGTAGTGACGGTAAGAATGAAGTTAGGTATTTACTAGAGTCTCCTCAGCAGGCAGTGTTAATACCTGAACTTATTTGGGATGAGCAGATATATCGATCAGAGGATGCTATCTTACTCTCTATCTGCAGTTCATATTATGACAAGAGAGATTATATAACAGACTTTGAAGACTTTAAGAGAATCAAAGGTGTCATTTGAAAATTGCAATTGTAGGAAATTCTCCTAAAGTTTTAGAGCAAGATCATGGTGAGTTCATAGACTCTCATGATATCGTTATTAGATGCAACAAGGGAACGTATAAAGGTTATGAGAAGCATGTGGGTTCCAGGACAGACTATAGAGTAGTGAACATTCATATCGCAAATTTATTAAGTAATTTTGAACAAATGACACAGGATAAACATTTTACTGATTTATTTGATGACTGGGCTAATAAAAACCCAGACGAAATTGTAGAAGAAAATGAAACTATTGTTTTAAAAGATGCGGTTGATTATACTTATGATAAAGTTAAATTTATTGATTTTCATCAGGATGCCAGAGAATTCGCACAAACTAATCAGCTACAAGGTGGTTTAAGTGCTGGTGGTTGTGCAATTCTTTTTGCAACCACTATGATACACCGTTATATAAATTGCTTTGGATTTTCTTTTTATAAAGATACGAATACTTGTTCTCATTATTTTGAAACAGTTAATAATAAAATAATTTCTCACGATCACGAAAAAGAATATGAAATAGTAAGTAAATTTAATGGAGTTAAATTTTTATAATGTATTACATTTTTGAAATGGCAAATAATCATCAAGGTAGTGTAGAACATGCTAGGCTTATAATTGATAATTTTTCTGAATTATCTAGAATCAAAAATTTAAATGCTGCAATAAAGTTTCAGTTTAGACAACTAGATACTTTTATCCATGATGATTATAAAAACTCAGATTTAAAATTTGTCGAGAGGTTTAACTCAACTAAGTTAGAAAAATCTGAGTTTGCTGAATTGGTTGATTATGCAAAACATAAAGGATTGGATGTTGTTTCTACTCCTTTCGATAATGAGTCGTTGACTTGGTTTGACGAAATGAATATTGATATTGTAAAGGTGGCAAGTTGCTCTATTGATGATTGGCCCCTTTTGTTTGGTGTGCGATCTTTGGGTAAGAAGACTGTAATTTCAACAGCAGGTGCTTCTATCGATCATCTCAAAAAAGTATATGCGTTCTTTAAAAAAGAGAATGTTAGTATCGCCTTTATGCATTGTGTTGGTGAATACCCAACACCGTCAGAGCATTCAAATTTAAATAGAATACTTTTACTCAAAGAAACTTTTCCTGATGTTGAGATTGGATTTTCTACACACGAATCTCCTTTAGATGATACTAAATGTGATTATGCTGTTGCTATGGGTTGTACTATTATAGAGAAACATGTTGGAGTTAAAACCGAAACCATCAAGTTGAATGCGTATTCTTGTACACCAGATCAAATGGAAAATGTGATTAATAAAATTAAATCATTCGATGAATGTAGACATGGTGTGAGTGTTAATGAAAATGGCATTCTTAGAAATTTAAAGAGAGGTGTTTATCTCAAAGTTGATAAGAAAGCAGGGGATGTGATTGGTATTGATGATGTTTATTTTGCAATGCCAATTCAGGATTCTCAATATGACGCTTCTCATGTTTGTGGTGAATGGGGTTGGGTTCGTAGAGTTGACAACTTGATAGGAACAGTCTTAACTAAAGATAAGGAAAATAAAGATCCTATCTTAGAAGGTGATGTATACTTTGTAAAAACAGATAACCCAGCAATACAAGATATAAAACAAAAAACTAATTTGATTTTAAACAAATCTAACGTTACAATAACCAAGAAGGATTCCATTGAGGTATCTTGTCATTATGGTATTGAAAATTTTGGAGAAACTGGTGCGGTTATTATTGATAAAGTGAACAGGGAATACTGTAAAAAAATTATAGTTGTTCTTCCAGGTCAGAATCATCCTACACATTACCACAAAGTTAAAGAAGAGTGTTTTGAATTGTTGTATGGTGATTGTACTTTAACTTTGAATAATAAAAAAATTAAACTGCAAAGAGGTTTACCAATACTAATATCAAGGGGTGTTGCACATTCATTTTATAGTACAGATGGATGTGTTATAGAAGAAGTTTCAACAACCCATGTGGTGGGTGATTCCGTATACGATGACGTTAATATTAATAATCTTCCAATTGAACATAGAAAAATAAAGGTAAAATTACATGATTGATTTACATGATGTTAGAGAAAAAATATTAGGTCCTATTTTTCCAATTATTACACCATTTTTAGATAATGAGAATAATGATATTGATTATGATTCATTAGAAAGTTACATAAAATTCTTATATGAAAATGGTGCAAGAGTTTTTTATGTGATGACATATAATGCAAGATTTAGTCTTCTTTCTTGGGAGGAAATGAAAGATTTAAATGCATTTGTCACTAGGACGGTAAAAAGTATTGATAACGAGTGTGTTGTTATTGTTGCAGATCCTATGACAAATCCAACTAGTGTTAGTGTTGATTTTGCAAAACACGCAGAAGAAATTGGTGCTGATGTTATCAGCTTGATTTTTATGGAACGTTATCATTTTGATGATCAAGTTTATGATCACTTTAAAACTGTGGCTGACAGTACCAACATTGGAATATTGATACACGAACAGAATTTAGATAGTATCAGAGGTAGTATTAGATATCCATTGGAATTGTTGGATAGATTAGCCGATATTAAAAATGTTATTGCTTTGAAAGAAGATAGTAAGGATGCTTTATTTTCTGAGAAAATTATTGACCTATTATCGGATAGATTGAATATTGTAATTTCCGGACGAGGAAAACGACAATTTATACATTTTAATAACATGGGATGTCAGTCCCATTTAGTTGGTGTTGGAAGTTTTGCACCCGAGTTGTCGGTTAAATTTCATGATGCATATGCACTGGGTGACATGAAAACTTGCTGGGGAATTATAAATGAAATAGAAAGACCTTTCTTTGATATTGGAATGAAGTATGGGTGGCATCCAGTACTAAAGTCAGCTATGGAAGAGTTTGGTTTAATGTCTAGAGTTGAACGTTCACCTCTTTGTAAATTACCAGATGACCAGCACGAAGAGGTTATTTCTGTTTTGTCTAAGATGAAAAGATCTGAATATTGGATGCCAGATAAAACTATGTACGTTCTTCCGGGTGATGGGGTGTTAGAATGAAAAAAATAGCAGTTGTTCCCGCAAGAGGAGGATCTACAAGATTAAAGGATAAAAATATATACCCAATTGCAGGTAAACCTTTAATTAGATGGATAACTGAAACATTGGTAGAGAGTAAATGTTTTGATGCAGTTATTATATCTACAGATAGCGATGATATTTTTAGTTCAGTTGATGATTTGCCAGTAGAAAGACACGAAAGACCTGAATCATATGCTACGGAAAAGTCAACAGTTCTGGATGCAATGATTCAGTTGATGGAGACTTGTCCCAGAGAAATTATGAGCGGTTCTGATGTTTTTTCTTTTTTCTTACCAACTCATTGTCCATTGATTAGTATTGATGATATAAGAAATGCTAGTAATAAACTAGAAGATACTGATGTCAATTCTGTTGTTGGTATGACAGAAATGCCAGAAACCATTCAGTTGGCTTGTCAAATGGTGAATGATTCTGTTCTTCCTGTATTTGATAATCTACAATGTGGTATGACTAATAGTAAATTTATCAAAAAATATTTTAAACCTGCGGGATTCTATTTTGCAAAATGGGACTGGTTAATTGAAAATAGAAACTTTTTTAAGGATGGAGTAAAAGGAGTTTTAATTCCTAAAGAAAGATCTGTTGACATAAATGATATACATGATATACTCATAGCAGAACAATTATTCACGGAAATAAAAAAATGACAACCACAACTAATAATATTACAGAAATTCTTATCGATCAAGGGATATATGTATTTCCTGACGCAATGGCAACACCAGAACAAATAAAAGAAATGATTGAAGTTCAGGAGAAAATGTTGGGAGTTGATGATGGTTCATATGCATTTGGTCGTCATGGTAAAATCGGTTCTCTCGACAACTGGGAAGGTACTGCAATTAATGAAGTCTTTGGTGATGAAATGATAAGTGAACTTGCAAATGTTTTCATGGAAAAAGAAATGGGCGGAACTCCCGGGTTTAATGATATTCATATCACACATGATTATCGTTCCGATCAGGGACTTGCTCGAAACGGATATCTACATTTTGACCGTATGGGAACGTTTAAGTTTTTTATGTACCTAACGGATTGCGATAAAGATAGCGGAGCTTTTTCTTATGTTCCCAATTCATATCAAAAGGGTAAAGAACTAAGACAGACTGAGTGGAAAAGAACGGGAGACTTTGGTCAGATAGCAAATAGATTAGAAATAGATTATCCTGATCTGGGGTTTAGTAATCAGGATGCAGTTCCGATTGAAGGACCTGCAGGAACTATGTTTGTTTTTCATAGTGATGTTTTTCATATGGGCGGTTCTGTCAAAGAAGGTAATGAGAGACGAGTAATTAGATATCATTTGGATGTTGATCGATGAGTAATATAAAACAATTTTTAAATTTAGGTAAGCAACCAATAGCAAATGGATTTTTAACCGAAGAAGAATTTGGTTCTGAGTTTTTCTATGACTTGCGTGTTGGTTTAGATAGAGATACTTGCCTGGTTACACATATGGATTATGTAAAACCAGAGTTGATGTTTAATGAAAATTATGCATATAGAGGATCTATGTCAAAAACTATGAACATTCATTTTCATATGTTTAGTTCTTATGTAAAACAATTTCTTCCAAAAAATCCCGTTGTTCTAGAAATAGGAAGTAACGATGGTGTATTTCTAAAGAATTGGGATAAAGAAACAACCTATGCAGTCGAACCTTGTTCTAATTTTGCAGAAGAAACAAACTTACAGGGTTGGAGAACATACAACCAATTCTGGACACAAGATTTAGCAAATACTATTTTAGAAGAACTTGGTACTATTGATTTAGTCTTTTCTGCAAATTGTATGTGTCACATTCCAGATTTAGATCAAACGTTTTCTGCCGTAGAAAGTGTGTTATCAGACAATGGATTTTTTGTTTTTGAGGATCCATCACTTGCAAGTGTAATAAACGTAAATTCTTATGATCAGATATATGACGAACACCCACATGTATTTTCTATAATTGCTCTTAAATCTATTTTAGAACGAAATAATCTTTCTATAGTTAAAGTTGAAAATACATCAGTTCATGGTGGATCCAATAGAGTATGGGTTCAGAAATCCAAAGTTGCAAATCCAGATTCTAGTGTAGAAAATAATCTAACATATGAACGAATATTAGGTCTTGATAAATCGTGTACCTTTGATATTTTTGCAGATAGAGTATTAGATTCTAAAGAAGATTTACTTAGAATTTTGCGAAGATGTGCAGATAATAATAAGAAAGTTATTAGTTATGGAGCTACATCTAAGTCAACCACTATATTCAATTACTGTGGTATTGGTACTGATTTGATTTCTCATATAACCGATACTACACCAGAAAAACAAAATAAATTTTCTCCCGGTGTGCATATTCCAATTGTAGCTCCTGATGAAAATATTCATAATTCTATTGAGTATGCATTTTTGGGTGCTTGGAATTTTGAAAGAGAAATTAAAGAAAAAGAATCTCAGTTTGTAAATAGAGGGGGAAAGTTTATTACTCACGTTCCGGTTGTGAGGGTTGTATGATGAATTATACAAAAACTATTTTTTGTGATATAGACGGTACTTTGATTGAGCACTTTGGTACTCACTACACTCAGATTACTAGAGATCCTGTAATTTTAGAAAATACTATTGAAACTATTCGTTCATGGGATGAAAAGGGTTATAATATAATTCTAACTACGGGAAGACGTGAATCTGCTAGACAGGTAACTATTGATCAACTTGAGTCATTCGGTATTTTTTATGATCAGTTGATTATGGGAATTGGTGGTGGTTCTAGAGTTTTAATTAATGACAGAAAACCAGATGGATCTGATACCGCATTTTCTTACAATATTGATAGAAATTATGGTATTGGAGATATTAACATATGATGAAAGATAAATTTACATTGGTTATTACTGTACATGAAGATTTGTCGTTTATTCGTGAACGGCTTGACTATTATAAGGATGCTCCTTTTAATATAATTATTGCCGATTCGTCTAGAGAATTGGGTGGTTATGCTAAAAATGTTCCTTCAAATGCACAGGTTGTTCATGAACCAGGAAGATTTTGGTACAAAAAATTAAATGATATTTATAATATTATTGAGACTCCATATGTGTTAGATATGGCAGATGATGATAAAATAGAAATACGTGCTATTGAAGAATGTGTTGAATTTTTGGAAAATAATTCAAATTTTGCTGCTGTTTCGGGTAGGTGGGACAATGATAAACAGGTAGACTTTACAGTATCAACCGATTTTATGACAAGGATATATGGTAATATGGGAAGATGGGGAGGACAGCCTAGTCCTGGATGTCCATGTCCCAACCATGCAGTGTTTAGAACAAAGGTGATACGTGATTGTTACAAATGGGTTGCAGAACTTCCAGATGGATTCCCTATTAGATGGTGGGATAAATTTTTAACATTTTGTTTATTTTTTTATGGAAATTATATGAATTTAGATATTAAGTATGGTACAAGTGGTCCTAGCAGAAGAATGGATAATATAATAAATTTAATTCCAGAATCTAATAAATTACATTATAATTTAACTTGGTTGGATGTATTTAATAATCCTGATGATAATTTTTCATATCCAGTTTCTTTGATTCAAACTATGGGAGTAGATTTAGAAGAAGCACAGGAATTTGTTAAACGTGCATTTGAAAGGTTTCCGAGATGAATTATTCCTTCAAAGATATTCAATTTCATGAGGATGACAGAGCACAACGTTGTTTAAACGTGTTCCCATCTATTGATGGTCAGTTGAATATTTCTTACGTAAATTCGACGAAGCATGTTGTTGCTTGGCACAAACATGATATTCAGACTGACTATTGGTTTTGTGTTAAGGGATCTTTTAAAGTTGGATTAGCGAAAGATGATGATGTTGAATGGGAGTACCTTTCCGATAAAACACAGAAAGTTTTAGAGATACCCCCTGGTGTTTATCATGGATACAAAGCACTAGAGCCAAATTCTATTTTGGTTTATTACTTATCGCATAAATATAATCCAGATGATGAGTTAAGAGCAAAAGTAGGTGACTTTGGTGAATGTTGGAAAACGGAAAATAAATAATGAATATTTTAATTACTGGTGGGTTGGGACATATTGGATCTGCTATGATTTCTCATGATTGCATGAGAGACTACAATATAACTGTTGTCGATAACATGCTGACACAGAGATATTGTTCTCTGTTTGATATGAATAGAAAGATAAAATTCATAGAGAGTGACATAAAAGATTTAACAAAAGATCACTTGCAAGGGATTGATGCTGTTATTCATATGGCATCTGTGACAAATGCAGCAGGTAGTTTTGATGAAACAGATGTAGTTGAAAAGATAAATTATAATAATACTATAAATTTCATGGATCTATGCGGTGAAGTTGGTTGTAAGTTTATCTTCCCTTCATCTACGAGTGTTTATGGTGTCGCTGCTGATGAAGTACACGAAGATGATGACAAGTTTATCAATCCACAATCTCCCTATGCCGAATCTAAGATAAAAGGTGAACAATATTTGAAAGCTAGTGGTCTAGATTATATTATCTTGAGATTAGGAACTATTTTCGGGAAAAGTAACGGTATGAGATTTCATACTGCAATAAACAAATTTTGTTATCAAGCAGCTATAGGAGAACCTCTTACGATTTGGAAAGAAAATTATAATCAGTATAGACCTTACTTAGGATTAAATGATTGTGTGCGTTCATTTGATTATTTTTTAAGTTCTGATCATTCAAATGAAGTGTTTAATGTCTTGACAAATAATTATAAGTTAACTACAATAGTGGAAATTATAAAAAAATGTATTAACGTGAAAATAAATATGGTAGATACTCCATTACTTAATCAATACTCATATCTTGTTAATTATGAAAAACTTTTGAATACTGGGTTTGTTGTTGAAGATGATATTGAATATAAAATAAGAGAAACTTTGCATCTGTTGAGAAATTTAAAATGAAGACTATATTAATGTCTGGTGGTAGAGGAAAACTCGCCACCGAAATATTAAAACATAATAATGAATATAAAATTCATGCACCAATTAAGTCAGAGATGGATATTACTAAAATTGATGATATTAGAAGGTATGTAAATGAAGTTACGCCTGATATATTTTTACATCCTGCTGCACTTACAAGACCTATGATTATACATGATAAAACTCCGGATTTGAGTATTTCGACAAATATTATTGGAACTTCCAACGTTGTCCTGGCTTGTATGGAAAAAAATATTAAAGTTGTTTATATTTCTACTGACTATGTTTATCCTGGTTTCGTTGGTGACTATAAAGAAGAGGATTATTTACTTCCAGTTAATAAGTATGCATGGTCTAAACTGGGAGGTGAATGTGCGGTTAAACTATACGATAATTCTTTAATATTAAGATGTTGTATATCCGATAGACCATTCGCACATCCAAAAGCTTTTATAGACGTTAAAAAGAGCATGATATATAATACAGATGTAGCAAAAATAATTTTAAAATTATTAAATGAATCTGGTGTTATTAATGTCGGTGGTAAGTCTCAAACTGTTTATGATTTTGTAAAAGAAACAAATCCAGACATACAAACTATCTCAATAAAAGAATTAGGTGATGTTGAGTTGGCTGAAGATAGCTCTATGTGTGTAAATAAAATGAAAAGGCTATTAAATGGAAAGTAAAGTCGCAAAGGTTATAACTGTATGTTTTAAGCCTCGTTTGTCACATGGTGTTGCGTTTGGTCCGGGACGGCTGCGTGAAGATCGGAACGAACTTGCAACTTCACAAAGTGTTTTGGATATGTTTAAGTTTGTTCTAGAAAAAGAAAATATTATTGATTCTGGTCTTTCTATGGATACAATTATTGTTAATAATAACTTTGATTATACTATAGGTAATGACTATTTAGCTTTAATAGATGGAACTACTACCAAAAATGGTGTATTTAAAGTCATTCAACGAGAAAATGTGGGATTATCGTTTGGTGGTTTTAACGCAGCATTTCAAAAATATAAAAATGAATATGAATATTGGCTTTTTTCCGAGGATGATTTATATTATTCGAAAGATGGATATGCTAAAGGCTATTTAGATATTTTAAATGAAAACGATAATTGTGCTTTTGTTGCAACTATTGGCATTGGAAGACCTAATCATGAAACTAAACATGCACACGGAGGACAGGGGTTTACTCATAGGAATTATATGGAGGAGACAATCGAAATGGAATTTAATTTAGATGATGGAACAAACAAACAAGCATTTAAAACTGCTGGTTCTCTTGCATATTATGATGACCGTAATGCCTTTAATCACAGGCTTCATTGTATATGTGGTGAGGTTCCATTTACATATTCGTTAGTTAGACTTGGGTATGATATTTGTGTAGATGAAAATCCAGAAGAATGGTATATGAGTTATGATGAAAAATAAAAAAATAATAATATTTGGTGGCTCTGGTTCATTGGGACAAACTTTATTGAAAAGATTATACAAATATAATAAAATTTTAGTATTTTCTAGGGATGAAGCAAAACACTGGACAATTAAAAATAAGTTCAATTCTGATAATTTACTTTTTTCTGTTGGTGATATTAGAGATAAAAATCGTGTAGAAGAAATTCTTGTAAGATTTAATCCTAATATTATAATTATGGCATCTGCACTAAAACAAGTTGATACATGTGAACTCTCCCCATATGAAAGTGTTAAAACTAATATATTAGGAATTAATAATATTGTTGATGTTGTGGAAAGTAAATTGAAGGATTTGACTGATCTCGAATCTGTTTTAATGGTGAGCACAGACAAAGCATGTTCTCCAACCAATGTTTATGGTATGTGTAAGTCTGTGGCTGAAAGACTGGTTCTTGTAAAGTCTACAAACATTGACTCAGTGAAGTTTGTTGCTGTTAGGTATGGTAATGTTCTGGATTCCCGTGGAAGTATTATCCCGTTGTTTAAGCATCAAGTCCAGACTCAGGATCACCTGACCGTTACCCATCCAGACATGACTAGGTTCCTCATGACACTGGATGACAGTGTTGATTTGATTCTGACAACATTGGAGAATGCAAATACAGGAGAGACTTGGATTCCGAAACTAGATGCAATGAAAATTATTGATTTGGCAAATATTTATGCCAAAAAGTATGATAAAACCATTAAGTTCACGGGTATCCGTCCAGGAGAGAAAATACATGAGTCTTTGGTTTCCGATAGTGAGTCTATTAGAACGGTGGAGAGGGAAAATCATTATGTCATCAGACCGTCATATGATCGACCCATATCTGAAAATGTTTTTGAATACTCAAGTGCAGATTTTTGTTTAGACAAAGAGAAACTAAAAGTATATTTGGATGATCTTTCAATTCTAGACAGAAACATCGAAGAGTTTGTTGGGAAAACTATATGTGAAGAGAAACGGACAGGAGAATGAAATACAATTATCCGTTATTCAAGGTTCACATTAACACTGAAGATGCTCTCTTAAATTTAAGAACTGTCTTTGAAAGTGGATTTCTGAATGAAGGTGAACAGGTAAGCCAGTTTAGAGGTGAGTTAGAAAAATACTTTGATCACGAAAACGTGATTCCATTGAACAGTTGTACAAGTGCTCTTACCCTTTCTTTGATACTCTCTGGAGTAGGTGAAGACTGCGAGGTTATTGTTCCCTCAATGACATGTGTTGCTTCTGTTACTCCAATTCACAATGTTGGTGCAAAGGTTGTCTGGGCGGACATTGATAGCGAAACAGGAAATGTAAATGTTGAGGATGTTAAACGTAAGGTAACAGACAAAACCAAAGCAGTTCTATGTGTTAACTGGGCAGGATTACCATGTGACTTAGAAAGTCTTCGTGATCTTTGTGAAGAGAATGGTTTACGGTTGATTCAGGATGCTGCACACTCGCTAGGTTCCATGCATAAGTCGAAGCATGTTTGTCATTTTGCAGACTTTACTTGTTACAGTTTCCAGTCAATCAAGCACATTACTACTGGTGATGGAGGTGCTTTGATCTGTGAGTCGAAGGCTGATTATGATCGTGCCAAAAAACTAAAGTGGTTTGGTTTCGACCGAGACGGTTGTAAGGACGAGAAAGGCGAGTGGAAGGGACAGCGTTGGAGCGTTGATATAAATGAATCTGGGTATAAATTCTACATGAACAATGTTGCCGCAGCGATTGGACTTTCGCAGATTGGCAGTATGGATTCGGTTGTATCAAAGCACAAAAGAAACGCTAAGACATATGCCAAAAGTTTCGAGGGGGTTGAGCGTGTGACTCCTCTTAAGTTTTCCGAACATTCCGATCCTGCCTTTTGGGTCTATACTTTTCTGGTAGATGACAATAGGGATGATATTGTTTCACGATTAAATGAAATGGGAATCGGTGCAGCGTTGGTTCATGTTCCGTGTCATATTTACACTTGTTTTAAAGATAGTCTGTGTGATCTTCCCGACACAGATACCTTTTACAACAATCAAATATCTTTGCCTTGTGGTTGGTGGTTAGAGGAGAACGACATCGAAAACATAGCAACAGAGTTAAAGGGTATGCTATGAAACGATGTGGTATACTTTTAAAACGCAAGGACTACTTATTGCCTTACGTTTCTTGGTTGTTGGAAAATCAAGAAGACCTTGATTATAAAATCACTGCCATTCATACAGATGACGTAACATGGGCAAGGCAGAATATTGATTTTGATGTGTTTGAAGATTTTCAGTCTGTCATCGATTTTTCTGACTTAGTGGTCTCGTTAAGTTACTGGAGAAAGATAGATGAGGAAACTATAAACAAAGTACCAATGGGTATAGTTAATTTTCATCACTCATATAAACTAAAATATAAAGGTAGACATGCTTCTACTTGGGTAATTAGAAATGGTGAAAAAAAACATGGAAGCACGATGCATTTTATTGACAAATATTTAGATCGTGGTAAAATAATTGATACAGACTGTTTTGAGGTTAAAGATTATGATACAGCACAAGATATATTTAATAAAGCAAATGAAACTGGTTTATCTCTTCTTAAAAAAAACTTTGGAAATGTGATACGAGGAAAAACTTTACCATCTCACCAGGAGAGTGTGGTGTCTTTTATATACAAAGATTGTGACTTAAATCACTGTCTAGACATCACAAACAAAGAAAAATTGTTTAGAGAAATTAGATCATTAACTTTCCATAATTGTCCTGCACCATACTTTATGTTGGGTGATAAAAAAGTATTTTTAAAAATTGAAGATTATGATTCGGGAATTCTAGAAGGAGAAAATAAATGAAACTTTGTGATCTGACTATTTTATTACCAATAAAAAATCGTCATCAATATACGAAAAGGTTCATGTCTAAATTGAATAATGAAAACTGTCCCTTTCCTGTATTAATAGCAGATGGTGGAAGTGATCATTTGGAAGAAGAATTGAAATCATATTCTAATGTAAATTATGAATATATTCGATATCCTTTTGATTCTTCCTTGGATCAGTTTTATAAAAAAATGAAAAATGTTTCTGAAAAAATAAAAACACCTTATACTTCTATGCAAGACAACGACGACTATTTTGACATGGAGGGAATGTCAAGATCAGTAGAAATACTAAAAAATGAAAATTATCATTCTTCTAGAGGTTCTGTGATTCACAATCCCGGTGGTGATAATATGTATGATACATATCCAAATTCTATTGTTGGAGAGAGTGCAGTTGATAGGGTTATTGATCAATCTAAACACTTTCATAGTAACTGGCATAATGTAATGCATACAAATATTGTTAAAATTTGTTGGTCTATTATAGAGACATTAAATCCAACAAATTTTAGATTTGTAGAACAGCTAAATTGTTATCTTCCGATTGTTTTTGGAAACGGACACAGAGGAGACTATTCTTGGATGACTCATAATGCTGGAGATAGAATACAGACACAAAACGGTTCTTTGCAAAACCATTTTCCAGATCAGCACACTTGGATAAATTCAAATTATTGGCCAGAGAATTTCAACAAAATGACTGAAGCTGTTGGGGTAGCAATTTCTCATGTCGATGGTATTTCTGTTTATGAAGCAATGGAAAAGTTTAGATCTGCATATCCATACAAACTACCTCACTTGACTGATTTACTGACAGATAGAATAAATTATTCAAAGTCTCTTGGCTATGATAAAGAAAGAATTGATAAGATGAGCGAAATAGTCCAAGATTATTCTTTATAAATAATAAGTACAATTTAAACATTATGGAGTTATTATGAGCCGACCAACCGTTACACTATGCATGATTGTAAAAGATGAAACCCATATTATAGAGGAATGTCTAAGATCAATGGCTAAGTACATCGATC
>Ga0209634_1002087_pt1 | contig 14198 bp, 20 predicted proteins | sample LinPmetageLP40_FD_184043 | JGI IMG/M metagenome (GOLD analysis project Ga0209634, IMG submission 184043) | Marine viral communities from the Pacific Ocean - LP-40 (SPAdes) (version 2) | ecosystem: Environmental > Aquatic > Marine > Oceanic | place: Pacific Ocean | collected 2010-08-26
CAACTAGAAGCGAGCAAGGATATCCTAGACAGGGCTGGCTTCAAGGCACCAGAGCGGCACATGCACATGCATGCTGGCGACATATCTGTGTCCATCGACTTATCGTAAGGGGGTGGGGGCCAAAAACCCAGCTTGCCATGCCCTCGACCCGCCTATCACTCTTATTTTTGCCACAAAGGTTCGGTAGCATATATGCAATAGGAGAGCGATATGATTGATTGGATTTTCTGGACTGGCGTTGAGCTATTAAAGCAAGCCGCGCTAATGACAGGCACTACTTACCAAGAGATAAATGTTTGGTTGTTTATATTTATCCACCCACTGATTACAGTGCTGTTTATATTTTTATGGCTGAAGGCACGATTTGTGCGTTGAGGTAATTAGGCAATGCTTTGCATATTGCAAACATGCCAAACTTAGACCAGCTACATAACACATTCAAAAGCAACGAAGCTATAGTACCAGAGCATTACGCATTCTATTTGCGTGGTGTTGTGAACTCTATGCTACCAGATTTTATGAATCCGTTATCGGATAGCATAACTGAGAATGAGGTTTCTGGTGAGTTCTTAGAAGCATTACGCATGGTTGCTACCACAATGCACCCTGACCTTAAAGAAGGGCAGACAGTTGGCATTGATTATGACGATGTGATGAAAGTTCTTGGTGGGGAATCTATCTTTGAAAAAGATGATAGATACAGCATCGAAACTATAGGCGAAACAATCCGCACATCATTAGGTGAATTTGCATTAAGCAAACAGGACGGTAAGTACGTTGTTACTGATGTCTATGATTTTCAGCCTACTGTTGATGGTGGGCTTATAAAGACTGCCGCAACAGCAACTAAGCAATTAGTAACTGAGGGTCTGTACCCCGCCGCAAGAACAATGGGCGGCTATATTATGCCAGAGGGTGCAAACAATACAGCGCTTGACGATGCATTGCGTGTACGCATAGCAATTCCCAATGAGCCGGAAGTTGTTGCCACTGACTATGACAATGACATTCCAGAGAACGCGACTTCATTTGTCTTTGAAGGGCCGATGACTACCAAGCGTAAGTCTATCTTTGATGCCTTTATAAGCACCGCACAGGCTGGCACTCTTAACGACAATGTTGATTTAGCCAACCTCACAGACCTAAGCACAGAGCGCGATTTAAGGGTGGGTGACTTCAAGCCCTTCCCTATGGATGGCAATGATGAAGAAGGCAGGATGAACGAGGCGCAACGCGCTTTGTTGGATAGCGATGAGTAAGACACCAGCATGGACACGCAAAGCAGGAAAGAACGCGGCGGGCGGGCTGAACGCCAAAGGGCGCGCATCATACCGCACCAAGTCTGGCAAGAAGGGCAATCTCAAAGCACCAGTCAAGGGCGGGGCAGACACACCGCAGAAGCTACGCCGCAAGGGGAGCTTCCTTGTTCGCATGGGGTCAACCAACGGCCCTCTGAAGGACGAGAAGGGCAGACCTACCAGACTGAAGAAATCATTAATAGCATGGGGTCACTCTGGTGATAAAGCCTCTGCTGTAGCCAAGGGCAGACGATTGCTTGCCCGTTATCAAGCCGCCAAGAAGAGGAAGAAGTAATGGCTGAAGAAAAGATATCTAAAAAAGACTTTATCAAAAGAATGATAATGGCAAGCCCTGCTTACAAAGCACAGCAGAAAAAGAAAAAAGCAGCCGAGCCCGTTTCAAAAGATAAAGAAAAGATTGTTCGCCGTAAGAAGGAAGCACCTAAACAACCAACCCTTCTTTCAAGAAAAAATAAGTCTCGCCGTGGTGGGCGTGGCGCACGTTCACTTTTAAGAGGATAATGTTATGCCGCAAGTAGGTAAGAAGAAGTTTCCATATACAGCCAAAGGCAAGGCCGCCGCTAAGAAAGCCGCCGCTAAGAAGCCAGCCGCATCACAGCCCGCCAAAGGGAAGTTCTCAAGAGGGTACTAAGTCATGTTAGCAGAGCTTGCCGCAATCAATGCGGCGTTCGCAATCATAAAGCAAACGGTTGCGAATGGCTCTGACTTAGCAAAAGCAGGGGGCGCTATTGGTGACTTTGTATCTGCAAAAGACAGTCTCGAATCTCGTCATAGAAAAAAGAAGTCCTCACCTTTTGGTGATGAGCTTCAAGAGTTTCTGGCGTTAGACGAAGTGAAGCGCAAGGAAGAAGAGCTACGTTCTTATATGAATCTGTATGGGCGCGCGGGCATCTGGAATGATTGGGTCAAGTTCCAAGGGCAAGCCCGCGTTGCCCGCCAGAAAGCACAAGAGCGAGCCAAGCGTAGACGAGCAAACATAATAGAAACGATTGGCATTGCCTCTTTGTGCGTTGCCTTCATTTGTTTGTTCTGTGCATTTGCATATTGGATAGCACTGAAGAAGAGGTGGTTGTAATGGCTGTAAATGCCGCTGGTAACTATACCAAACCTACAATGCGTAAGGCATTATTCAACCGTATTAAGTCTGGAAACAAAGGTGGTAGCTCTGGTCAATGGTCAGCGCGTAAAGCGCAGATGCTTGCTAAAGCGTATAAGGCTAAAGGTGGCGGCTACCGATGAAACAAAAACCTAAAAAGCCTCCTGTTAAAAGCCTATTAAAAAAAGTAGGTCAAAGTGACAAAAACTTTGTGGCCTTTTTGAAAGACAGGAAAGGTCTAGATTTTAAAGGTCGTTCTGGTTATGGCGGTATAGAAAAAGGTTTAATAGAAAAATACTATCAAGAGTATTTAATGTCTGTAGATTATGATGGAGGTTACAAATGAAACCTTCACAGCGTTCATTGCGTAATTGGACAAAGCAGAAGTGGCGCACCAAGTCTGGCAAGCCCAGCACACAAGGCCCAAAGGCTACAGGTGAGCGGTATTTACCAGAAGCCGCTATCAAGTCCCTCTCCTCTTCTGAATATTCTGCATCTACAGCTGCAAAACGCAAAGCTATTCGCGCAGGCAAACAACATTCCAAGCAACCCAAATCAATTGCAAAGAAGACAAAAGCACACAGATGACATTCCTACACACCATTAATAAAGATGAGCGCGCTATGTTGCGCACCATTGTTAAGAAAGTTCACCTCGCTTACCACCCAGAACGATTCCAGACAGACCGTGAAGCAGACAAAGTTATATCTGTTATTGGCCCTGAGGTTGTTGAGCGGATGATTAAGTTCGGGAAAGATAACAAAGTTGACCAGCTTTAAATACAAACCTGATGGTCAGGTCTTAAAAGACTTTATGAAAAGCGATGTGTTCTTCCGTGGATTGCGCGGCCCTGTTGGGTCGGGCAAGTCTGTATGTTGCTGTGTTGAATTGTTTAGACGCGCCTTACAGCAGAAGAAAACAGAGAGCGGTGTTCGTAAATCTCGCTGGGCTGTTATCAGAAACACCAACCCACAGCTACGCACAACCACAATAAAGACATGGCTTGATTGGTTTCCAGAAGAAGAGTGGGGCAAGTTCTTATGGTCTGTGCCTTACACGCATCACATCAAACGCGCTGACTTAGACATCGAAGTTATCTTCCTTGCTCTTGATAGGCCAGAAGATGTGAAGAAACTGCTGTCATTAGAACTCACTGGCATATGGATTAACGAAGCCAGAGAGATACCCAAGTCTATTATTGATGCCTGTACTATGCGTGTGGGGCGTTTCCCCTCTATGAAAGATGGGGGCTGTACTTGGACAGGAGTAATAGCAGATACGAACGCACCAGAAGAAGACCATTGGTGGCCCATCATGTCAGGCGAGATACCAGTGCCAGACCATATTCCAAGAGAAGAAGCAAAAATGTTAGTCAAGCCAGACAACTGGCTGTTCTTCACACAGCCGCAGGGCATGAAAGAAACGAAGAACGAAGACGGCAATATAGAAGGATACATTCCAAACGAGAGCGCAGAAAACTCGCTAAATATGCGAAAAGATTACTATCCGAATATCGTACAAGGCAAGACGAAGAGTTGGATAGATGTATATGTGATGAACCGCCTTGGGAGTATTAAAGATGGCAAACCCGTTTATGCCAATTTTGTCACTGATATGCACGTATCCAAAGAAGAAATACCAGTGGCGGCGGGCGTACCTGTATATGTTGGGCTTGATTTTGGTCTTACTCCTGCTGGCGTTATAGCGCAGAAGGTGCGTGGACGCTGGCTTATACTGCAAGAGATTGTTGCTTTTGATATGGGTATCGTCAGGTTTGCAGAGTTGTTACGGCAAGAACTAGCCTCACGCTATTCAACCAATGAAGTTATAATCTTTGGCGACCCCGCAGGCGACTTCCGCGCTCAGACAGATGAGACAACACCGTTTCAGATATTGCGGGGGGCTGGCCTTAGTGCGCGCCCTGCCCCATCCAATGATGTGTCATTGAGGTTGGAATCTGTATCTGCTCCTCTCAGCCGCATGGTTGATGGGCAGTCTGGTGTATTGATTGATATGAGATGCCGCACAATCATCAAAGGATTTGAAGGTGGGTATCAGTATCGCCGTATGCAAGTCTCAGGTGAGCGTTATGATGATAAGCCAGATAAGAACCATTTCTCTCACATCCATGATGCTGTTCAGTATTTAATGCTGGGTGCTGGTGAAGGTAGGGCCATCCTCAGTAATCAACAACATGCACCAAGACCATTTCAAGCCAGCACCAACTTTGATGTCTTTACCCGCAAGCCTAAACAAAGGCGGCAAGGTTTATGGTCACGCATGTAGTTTTGTGCGTTGTGGAGCATCTATGCATGCTCTTATAAGCAGGAGACAGTTAGGAGTTCTATATGTGCATGTCAGCCAAAAGACCATCAGGCCCGCCGCCTTTAACAGCTGAAGAAAAAGCTGAACAGGAGGCCGCAAAGCAACGTGAAAAAGATGAGCGCGAAGCAGCCGAACTTAAAGAAAAACGCGAGCAAGAAGATGCACGTGAAAAAACTCTTGAGGCAAATGTAAAAAAGCAACGCAAAGGAAGCGGCGCTCAATCCTTGCTGTCTGGCGGTAAGGGCGGCATAGGTTATTTTGACGAGACGCTATAATGTCTCAATCTAAAATGATGCTTGAAAAATTTGAGCGTGCAAAAGCAAAGCGCACCTCCTTCGAGTCTTTGTTTGATGAGTGCTATGAGTATGCGCTCCCTATGCGGCAAGGCTTTTATTATGAAGCCAATGGTCAGCGCAGAGACGATAAAATCTTTGATGAAACTGCTGTGGTCGGGGTGCAAGAGTTTGCATCACGCCTGCAATCAGGTCTTGTCCCTAACTTTGCAAGATGGGCAGACCTTGTTGCTGGCTCTGAAGTGCCAGAAGAACAGCGTGACCAAGTTAATAATCAACTGGATGAAGTCACAGAATATGTATTTGAAGTTCTACAATCATCTAATTTCGGGCAAGAAGTGCATGAATCATTTATGGACTTGGCTGTTGGAACAGGTGTCTTGCTTGTTGAAGAAGGCGATGCTGTCAATCCAGTTCGCTTTAACGCGATACCGCTTCCGACTGTCGTACTTGACACAGGTGCAGATGATAAAATTGACCATGTATTTAGAGAGCGTAAGCTCAAAAACATTGACATACCTATTGCATTTGAGCGAGCCAATATATCAGCCCGTCTTGCAAGGGCTATCGAAACTCAGCCGCAAGCTGAATGCTCTATTCTCGAAGTAGTCTGTAAGAACTACGAAAAGAGAAATGAAGAGCGTTATGATTATTACGTTGTTGATAGAGAGAATGAAGAAGTTATCTTCTATGAGCAGTTTGTAGGTTCTGGCTCTAATCCATTTGTATGTTTCCGCTGGTCTAAAGCGAGCGGCGAAGTTTATGGACGTGGCCCTCTAGTCAACGCATTGAGCGCAATAAAGACTACCAACCTTACAATTGAGTTGGTGTTAGAGAACGCGCAGATGGCTATCTCAGGTATCTATCAGATGGACGATGACGGTGTTATGAACACCGATACAATAAACCTCGTGCCTGGCACCATCATTCCAAAAGCTATGGGTTCTATGGGCTTGCAACCTATCAAGGCGGCAGGTGACTTCAATGTTGCTAACCTTGTGCTTGGTGATATGCGTAACAATATCAAACGCGCATTATACAATGATATGTTAGGCGACCCGAATAAAACCCCTGCTACTGCCACAGAAGTTGCAGAACGCATGGCTGACTTATCAAGACGTATTGGGTCTGCCTTTGGCAGATTGCAGGCTGAGATGGTACAGCCCATTCTACAGCGTGTTGTTTATATCTTAAAGAAGCAGGGCCGCATTGATGTGCCTGTGCTTAATGGCAGAGAGGTTAAGGTTCGCTCTATCTCTCCGCTTGCACAAGCACAAGCCAATCAGGACATCTCGTCTGTTGCTCGCTATTTACAAATGGTAGGCGGCACGTTCGGGCCAGAGATTTTAAACCTTTTAATTAAATCCGAAGATGTTGCTGTCTACCTTGCTAAGAAGTTTGGTGTGCCTGATTCACTGGTTCGTGATGGCGTTGAGCGAGAGCAGATAGCTATGGCGGCGCAACAATATCAACAAGCACAACAAAGAGGTGAAGTGCCTGATGTCGATGAATTTAGGTCTTGATGGATATCCACGCAGTAAAGAAGCAGACCAACAAATATCAAAAGATATAAACGCTCTGTTTAAAACACCTAACGGCAAACAAGTATTAAAGTATTTACGTTCGATAACCATTGAAGCGGTTACTGGACCGAATGTATCTGACGCTGAACTTCGTCATTTAGAAGGACAGCGTTATTTAGTAGGGCTGATTGAGAGAAGATCAAAACAATCAGAAAAGGTAGTAAAGCATGGATGAAGCAGATAATGTCGAGGTAGCAACTGAAGCTCCTGAAGCACCTGCCAGACCAGAATGGTTGCCAGAGAAGTTTAATACACCAGAAGATTTAGCCTCTTCTTACTCATCATTAGAAGCCAAACTCGGCAAAGGTGATGAAGAGTTACGACAGCAAATCTTTCAAGAGTTAGAAACAAGTGCTCTTGAGAATAGGCCTGCTACTGTTGGTGACTATCAAATTCCAGAATCAATAGAGGCTGAAACAGCTATAGAGAATCCATTATTCAAATGGTGGGCTGACCACTCTTTTGAAAATGGTTACAGCCAAGATGAGTTTGAAGATGGCATAGGAAGATATGCTGAATTCATTTCATCTACACAGCCTGATTTGGAAGCAGAGAAAACGAACCTTGGCGATAATGCTGATGCTCGTATTGAGGCTGTTGATTTATGGGCCAACAAGTTTTTTCCAGATGAAATGTCTGATGCTGTTTTGCAAATAGGGCAAACATCAAAAGGCATTGAAGCTCTGGAATTCATTATGTCTAAGCTAGGTTCTGCTTCAGTTGGTGCTAATACAGCGCCAGTGACAGGCAACAATCAAGATGCATTAGCAACAATGATGAATGATGAACGCTACTGGAACCCAGCTAAGAGAGATGCAGGCTATGTTAAAAAAGTCCAAGAAGGATTTTCCCAACTCTACAAGTGAGGCATTTCATCATGATGGTGATGTAAAGATAGTCAAAGCAACAATAGAACATGCTGGCTACTTACAAAACTATCTACGACAATCTGATGTACGCGAGTGCATGGTATATGGTGCAACGCCTTGGCGGGCGTTGCATATACCCTTTAAGCAAAAAGACGCCATGATTTACACAGGGCTTTATAAGGATGAGCCTGCTTGTATGTTTGGCGTATCTCCGTTTGATGACACCAAAGATATATATGGCGGCTCTATATGGATGCTGGCCTCATATGTAATTGAACAGCAGCCAAGAAAGTTTCTAAGTGCATCTAAAAAGATGTGCGACTACATGGTGGATTCTTACGACTATGTTGAGAATGTAGTGCCTGTAGACCATGAGAGAACAATACGCTGGCTAGATTGGCTAGGCTTCCAGTTCTCATCAGAACCAGTCAGCGTAAATGGGTATCAATGCTACCGTTTTGTGCGTTGTGCAAAATCTTTAGAAGTGACATTTGAACTGTAACAGCCTGTTTCTATCTGACAGCCCATCTGGATAACTGAGTGAGGAAGCGAAACGGACAACTGTGTTGAAATGTAACTCTTCTTAAAGGACTGATGATAATGGCAAATACAATTGATGTAGCCTTCATTAAGCAGTTTGAGACTGAAGTTCACATGGCTTATCAGCGCATGGGGTCTAAGCTCCGCAATACAGTGCGCACTGTTGGTAATGTCCGTGGTAGCGTTGTTCGCTTTCAGAAAATCGGTACTGGCTCTGCTTCAACTAAATCTCGCAGTGGCGATATCACTGGCATGGAACTAACCCACACACAAGTGGAAGCTACCATGTCTGATTTCTATGCGGCTGAATATATTGACAAGCTGGATGAAATCAAAACAAACATCGATGAGCGTCAAGCTGTAGCACAATCTGCGGCGGCGGCACTTGGTCGTAAGACTGATGAAATCCTGTACACAGCAATGGATGCTGGTGCTAACTCAACGCAGATTCACGACGCTTCTTCTGCACTTGAGAAAGCTGACCTGCTGTCATTGTTTGAAACATTCGGTTCAGCAAACATCCCAGAAGATGGAAGCCGTTATTTGGCTATGCATCCAAAAGGATATGCCGACTTGTTTAACATTACAGAGTTCGCATCGTCTGACTTTGTTGGTGAGCAGAACTTACCTTACGCTGGCGGCATGACAATGAAAGAGTTTCTTGGCTTCAAGATTTTCTCAACGTCAGCCATCACTGCGGGTAAGAACATGGCTTATCACACATCTTCTATTGGCCTTGGCATCAATGCTGATGTGTCAACAGAAATCAACTATGTGCCGCAGAAAGCGTCACATCTCGCAACTTCAATGATGTCCATGGGCGCAACTGTTATCGATGATAACGGCGTCTATGAAGTCCTTGATAATAATTAAGAGGGGTAGATAATGGCTTATTCAGCTTCAGGCCTGACTAATATGGCTACTGGTGGCGGTCACAATCTGTGGTTCTACACCTCAACAGATGCGCTATCAGCAGTTCGTGTATCTGGTTACTTTAATAGCGCCGCAACTATGATGAATGTTGGTGACGTTGTTTTTGTCTATGACTCTGATGCACCTACAATGGGCATCTCTGTAGTTCTGTCCAATACTGGCTCAGTTGTCGATATTGCTGATGGTACTGCTTTGACAGTCTCAGACTCAGACTAAAGGAGTGGGAGGGGTTTCGGCCCCTCCCTAACCAGATATGTCATCAGCGGCTAACTCAGATATTGATATTGCGTCACGCGCCCTTATTCTAATCGGCGCTGAACCAATTACTTCGTTTTCTTCTGATACGACTGAAGCTCTTGTAGCTTCAAATTTGTATGAAGATACTCTTCGCACTGCTTTGTGTAATACACGCTGGCGGTTTGCAACTAACCAATTTGTTATGAGCCGTTTAAGCAACGAGCCTACTGGTCGTTTCGATGCCGCATATCAACTGCCATCTGACAATCTTATGGTGCATGCTGTTACTGTTGATGACCTTATTATTGCCTACACATTATACGGCGACAAAGTATTCTGTGATGTAAGCTCGACATCTGAAGTGGTTGTTGATTATACCTTCCGCGCATTAGAGCAGAACTTTCCAAGCTATTTTACACTGGCTGTTCAATATTCTCTTGCCGCTAGTTTTGCTATCTCCATTGCGCGAGATGAGCAACTTGCACAGCTATTGGATCGCAAAGCGATGCAACTGATGCAACAGGCTAAGACACTTGATTCACAACAGCAGACAACACGCAAACTCACAACATCGAGGTTTATTGTTGAAAGGAGAAGTTAATGGCAAGAATTAGAGTGCCACTGAATAACTTCTCTTTCGGTGAAATCAGCCCTTCGCTTACCTCTCGCACTGATAGTCAGGTCTATCAAAATGCAGCTGAAAGCGTAAAAAATTTCTTTATCAGAGCAGAAGGCGGGGTGATTAAACGCCCTGCTTCTAAGCATCTATATGCTTTTGCTGATACATATAGCTCATCGCTCACACAGCAGATACGTATTGAGCCGTTTATATTTTCTGATGATGAGAAGTATTTAATTGCTTTTCGTAATGGCAAGATTGATGCGTTCTTTATTCATCCAACAACTGGTGTTGTATCTTTCAGTGCGACTGTTGATTTCTCTGAGGTAACAAATGCGCGTATAAATCAGATTACCTTTACACAAGCAGGCGACTTTATGTTTCTGTGTCATGCAGACTTCTTTCCTGTCATCTTAAAACGTACAGGTTTGAATTCATTTGCAAGGCAAGCATTTGCTTTTGATACATCACTTGATGGCAATAGAACATTCCAGCCTTATTATAACTTTCAAGGCAATGGTGTCACGCTGACAACATCTGCATCATCTGGTGATGGTCGTACTCTTACAACAAGCTCTGCCTATTTTAACTCAGGCATGATTGGCACAAGACTGTTAGTAGGTGAGACTGAAATTATTATTACAGCAGTAGCCAATACAACAAGCGCTACTGGTAACATACAAGGCACAATTAAAAAGCAGTTAGATTTTGACGCATTAGAAACTAAAGATGATAGCAATAAAGTAGAAGTTATACATCCTTTGCATGGCCTATCTGCTAATGCCGCCATTGTGATAGCTGAAGCTGGAACTGTTGGCGGGATTGCACAGGGCAATATCAATGGCTCACGAACTATAAGTCGGGTAATTGATGAGAATAGATATGAGTTTACCGCAGGCGCTTCGGCAACTAGCGGCGCTATAGGTGGTGGTTCTCCTACCATAGAATCAAGCGCGGCGACCTCACAATGGTATGAGCAAGCTTATTCTACATATAGAGGCTTTCCTGCCGCTATCACATTCCATGAGAACCGTTTGTGGTTTGCTGGTACAGCATCACAGCCTGATGGTATATGGGCATCTAAGACTGGATTGTATTTTGATTTTGATACTGATGATGGCTCAGATACAGATGCTATTGACCTTGATGCAACCGCTGGCGTAACCAATCAAATACGCCACCTTGTTTCAAACAGAGACTTGCAAGTGTTTGCATCGCAAGGTGAGTTCTTTATTCCAAGCTCAACCACAGCGCCGCTGACACCAGCCAATGCTAAAGTCTCTGCACAAACACCATTTGGTACAGGCTTTGTAAGACCGCAATCAATTGATGGTGCAACTTTGTTTGTTCAGTCCACTGGCTCTGCTGTTAGAGAGTTTGTGTTTTCAGATGCAGAAGGCGCTTATGTAGGTGGGCAGGTATCATTGCTGTCATCACATTTAGTGCGTAATCCAAAGCAATTGGCTGTTGTTAAGGGATCATTAGACCGCTCTGGTGCTTATGGTTTCTTTCTAAATAATGATGGTAAAATCTCTGTTTACTATTCTATTCGCGCAGAGAAGCGTTTGGGCTGGATGAATTGGGAGACAGATGGAACGGTTATATCAATAGCCTCAACTGATAATGCGTTGTTTGCTGTTGTTGCAAGAAACCAAGGTGATGGCACAACCAAACTATTCTTAGAGCAGTTTGATACAGCCTTTCATCTTGATAGCGGTGTTAATCTTTCTGGCACTGCTGGTGTCTTTACTAAGCCAGCACATCTGGTTAATGGCGCTGTTGTAGATGTAATTGATGACACAGAATATTTGGGTGCATTTACAATATCAGGCAATCAGATTGATGTGTCTGCTGTTAAGGCATCAACTGCCATTGAAGCGGGTTTTAAATTTACGCCAGAACTTAAAACACTTCCTATTGATGCCGCTGTGCAGGGCGGGCCGCTTACAGCCCGCAGGCGTAAGTTATCTTTGGTTGATTTAGATTTGAATGAAACTCTGTCTGTATCAGTCAATGGCACAAACATGGTTGTGCGGAATGTAAACTTCGACCCGTCACAGCCACGTGAGAAACAAACAGGAAAGAAAGAGTTCCGTCCGTTGGGGTATAGCAAAGACCCTCGCGTGACGATATCGCAGTCTGCTCCACTTGATTTGCAAATCAATGGGCTTGTTATAGAGGTGGCATTCTAATGAGTTTAATGTTAGCTGGCATGGCGTTCAGTGCCTATTCGCAATATCAAGGCATTCAGTCACAGAAGAGAGCAGAGCAAGCGCGCGCTAATTCAATAGAGCGGCAGTCTTATGATGAGATGAAGCGCTCTCAGCTTGGCGCACAGCAAGACCATAATGACCGCATTGCACAATTCCGTGACTATGAAGAATCTGTTGTGCTTGCAAGTGGCGGCAGAAACGATAGGTCAATCACCGCTATTACAGAGAGCGCAAGAGATAAAAGCGTGGATGCCCTGCAACGCTCATCAATTAGGTTTGCTGGTCAGCAGGCTAAATCTGCCATGCAAGGTGACAATGCCCGCATGGATAGGGCTTATGCATCCATTAATGCGCGCAATAAATCTGTCGGTCTGATGATGCAGACAGGCATGAGAATGTATCAGGTGTAGCAATGAAGATACAAAAGTTTAATCCAAAGTCTCCGCTTACAGGACAGATAGGTGTTGTTCAGCCATCAACTGCGGCTGTACGTTCTGCTCAACAGCAACAGCAGACTGCATCTCAATTAGGTCAAACAGCTTTTAAGATGGCTGTGCAAGAGCAACAGGATGTCGGCAGAGAGTATGCTGTTAATCTTGTAACGCGCGGTGAAGACGGTAAGATTAACTATCAGGAGATACCTGATGCAATGTCTCCGACTGCGCGCCGTTCAGCACAGCCGCTTATAGATACAAAATATCAAAACTCATTAAAAGCAGACTTGCTTGCAAAGGGTAAGTTAAAGCGGGTTAACGAAGATGGCAGTCCGGCTAATGGCAAAGTTTATACTGAATCTATGGAGTCATATATTGCTGAAACAGCAAAGCTGAATCCAAGATATGCTGGTTTTATCAATGAGGTTGGCGGCGCTGTAGCGGCGCAACATGCAACCGACATTCAGATTAAATCTTACCAAGCGACTATGGCGCTCGATAAGCGCAATAAACAAAATTACTTTGTTGATGAAGCTATACCTGCATTGCGCGCAACATCTGCATCTCCAAGCGGTGATACGCCATCATTTGATAATGATGCTGATGGTGTAGGTAATACGATTGCTGATGAGTTATATAAGAATGTTATAGCAGATATTGATGACTTTGCCTTAGAGCATAAGTTAGATACAGAGGCATATAATAAATTAACGCAAGACGCTAAGATGGCGCGCTATGGAGGGCAGATAGACAGGATGTCTGCTACTGCTTCTGCTGTTGCAAAAAGCCAAAACCCAGACAATCCATTCAATGTTGAATCTGCTTATCTTAATGCCATGACAAGCGCGTTACGCAATCCAGAATCAATAGCCTCACAGCCGCAAGCAATGCAAGAGGCGCTTGCTGAGATTGGATTTACTAAAGAGTTTTTACAGCAGAATGACATGCAAGGTGTGCGCTCTAAGCTGGCAACAAACCTGTCTGCATATCAAGGAACAAGACAAGAAGAAGCTGTTAATAATGCAAACCTAATACGCCAACAGCAAACTGAATATGATATAGAGGTTGGTGCTGTATTAAGCCAGAAGCAAGCTGATAATTGGTTTGCTCAGAATGGCATTGAAGATGGCTATGACCTTCTTAATAACCTTGACCAGATAATGTCAGACACAAACGGGGCTGGTTATAAAATTATTATGGGTCGCGGTCCCTTGCCTGCGCCTGTAGTAGAAATGTTTACAGACCAAAGCATCATTGATTTAGTTGGCTCAGAAAAGAAACTAACAAAGTTTTTAGAACTATATCGCAATGTCACAAATGATGGCGCGTCATCCATGTCTCGCGGCATGACACAAGAAGCAATAACAAACATGGAAGAACTTAATGCTTATAGTGCTGGCATAGTAACCATGCCGTTTGAAAAATTTCAAACCAGACGAAGAGACTATAACGCAATACCACAAGCTATTCGTACTGATAATTTAAATGCCGTATTAGGTGATGACCAATCATTGGGTCAATTTGTGCGAAGATATTTAGACCTTGATGATGACGCAACAGGGCAAGAGATTACTCACTTCATGAAGGTAACGCCGATGTTGCTTTATTATCATGGTGAGGAAAAGACAAAAAAGATATTAAAGCAATCTGCTGACAGAGTGTTTTCTGAATCAGACTTTATTTATGCGCGTGAAGGTGACAGCAAACGCGGTTTGTATTCACCAGAAACACGTTATG
>Ga0209634_1002089_pt1 | contig 14183 bp, 15 predicted proteins | sample LinPmetageLP40_FD_184043 | JGI IMG/M metagenome (GOLD analysis project Ga0209634, IMG submission 184043) | Marine viral communities from the Pacific Ocean - LP-40 (SPAdes) (version 2) | ecosystem: Environmental > Aquatic > Marine > Oceanic | place: Pacific Ocean | collected 2010-08-26
CTGGCTCTGCAAGCTGTTCAGGAGCAGATTGCCGCGCACGATAGAGATTCACAAAGGCTGTCGCCAGTTGCTGGGGACTGAACTGGTCAACCAGATTGGCAACGAATCCCGTCGCGTCTTCGGGGATAGGGTTGGACCAGGCTGAGTCGGCCAGCAACCGCTTTTCATCTTCGGCGTTCACCTCTTCAGCCGACGGCGGGTTCGCCCACTCTACCTTGAGCTTTGCGCCCCCGATCAGGCGGTTGGCCTTGCTTCGCAGCTTTGCCGGGACGATCAGAGCGGACACACCCTTGCGCCCTGCGCGACCTGTCCGGCCCGATCGGTGTAACAACGTATCGGAATTGGATGGCAGATCAGCATGGATCACCAGTTCGAGGTTGGGCAGGTCGATACCGCGTGCCGCCACATCGGTTGCAATACACACGCGGGCACGGCCATCACGAAGCGCTTGCAGGGCGTTCGTTCTTTCGGTCTGGGACAATTCGCCGGATAGGGCCACGACCGAAAAACCCCGGTTGGTGAATCGTGTTGTCAGACGGGCCACAGCCGCGCGTGTGTTACAGAACACGATGGCATTCTTGGCCTCGTAAAACCGCAGTACGTTGATGATCGCGTTTTCAGTGTCGCGAGGATGCACAGTCAAGGCGCGGTATTCGATATCGCTGTGTTGTTTCTTTTCGCCGACAGTTTCGACGCGCTGCGCGTTTCGCTGGTATGACTTGGCCAGTTTGGCAATCGCCGCAGGAACGGTTGCGGAAAACAACAGCGTACGCCGCTCTTCGGGGGCTTCGGAAAGAATGAATTCCAGTTCTTCGCGGAAACCGAGGTCAAGCATTTCATCTGCTTCATCCAGAACGACCGCGCGGATGTCGGACAGGTTGATGTTGTTGCGTTTGATGTGATCGCAAAGCCGGCCCGGAGTCGCGACAACGATATGTGCACCTCGGTCCAGGGCGCGTCGTTCTGTGCGGGTATCCATTCCACCCACACAGGTGGTGACGACAGCACCTGCTTCGCTATACAACCACGTCAATTCGCGACTGACCTGCATCGCCAATTCCCGCGTGGGTGCGATGATCAGCGCAAGCGGTGCGCCTGCGTGTCCGAACTTGTCACGGTCGCCCAGCAGGGTCGGTGCGATGGCCAGACCAAATGCAACTGTTTTGCCCGATCCGGTTTGCGCCGACACCAGAAGGTCGGCGTCAGTCAGTGCTGGATCTGTTACAGCTTCCTGCACGGGGGTAAGCGATTCGTAGCCTTGTTTGGCAAGAGCGTCGGCGATGGTCTGGATCAAAGGATTGTCCTGTCTGAGAAAATACCGCGCTTGAAATACGCGCGTAGAGGCAAAAGCGTATCGCTAAGCCAAGGGTTGCGCCCGTCCCTAATCATTTGTGTCCAGGATGTACATGACTTTGTCATCTTGCGCCAATCTGGAAGCCATTCTGCAAATGTGGTACAATAAACGGGCTTTGGATAAGCAAAGACAGGGGGGACCATGGCCAAGGTCGCTGACGGCAGAACCATATCATCCTCAATATCCCGCGAAGTCGCGTCGATCATGGATGTGGTGACCTTCCGGATGGCAAGGCTGGTCGCTGTGCAGAACCGGGCCGGGCAGCATTGGACCGACCGTAAATTTGGCCTTAGCCTGAACGAGTGGTGGCTGCTTGCTGTAACCCATGCCCATCAATTTGTCAGGGCGGGTGATATTGCCGATATGCTGGCCATGGACAAAAGCCAGCTAAGCCGTCTGATCAAAAGCCTTGTGGCGAAAGAGCTGATCAAACGATCGTCCGATCCGGAAGATGCGCGGGCGACCATGATCCACGTGACGGGCAAGGGCCACATGGTCCACGATCGATTGTTGAAAGAAGCGGTGCGGCGCAGCAAGAAAGAACTCGCGCCATTGTCGGACGAAGAACTGCGACAGCTGAACGATCTGCTGGTACGCCTGACGGAACATAACGTCGGTCTGCTCCACAAGAATTGCTGATCGCTCGGGTTGGTGCAGATGATCCATCTGCGGTGACCAGCGCGATAGTTAAGCGTCAGCGCCGACCGCGTCACCCCAGGCCGACATGATTTCGGTTGCACCGACGTTTTCGCCATCCTTGCGACCCACCCCCGACGGACACGCGAAATGGTAGGGAAAAATCGTGCGTGGTGCGGTGACAACGTTTGCCAGACTGTCTTTCAGGGTGTCGATCACTTCGGGGCTCATTGCGTCGTCAACGATGGTTACGTCGTCCATGCTCATGTCAGTACGCGGATGGTGAAAAGCTGTCTCGAGATCCATTCCGAAATCAAGCAGCAACGACGTCAATTCGACCACGGCTGGCATGATTTTGCGCCCTCCGGATGCACCGATGGCGAATTGCGAACCGTCTGATCGGGCCAGGATGGTGGGGCACATATTGGCCAGGCATCTTTTGTTGGGTGCCAGCGAATTGGGTTTGCCGGGTTCCGGATCGAACCACATGATACCGTTGTTCATCAAGATGCCCGACCCTGGTAACATTAATCTTGAACCGAATATCGACAACAGCGTCTGAGTGACTGCAACCATGTTGCCTTGCGCGTCTACGACACTGAAATGGGTGGTGCACGATGGATCGGGCTCGTGTTCGGTATCCCCCATCGTCGCATAGCGTTCCTGGTTGGCCTGACGGATCGCCCGATCATAGGTGATGTATGTTTCGCCGTCGGGAAGCTTTCCTCGGGGGTGCCAAGCCGACATAAGCTCGAGAGCGCGGCGCATGGTGGGACCGGCGGTAAGCGTAGGGGTCGCCATGATTTCATGGTCTCTGTAGGGAAAATGCATCGCGTCTACGATCGAGGCTTTATACTTGGCAAGATCCTCGATGCTGTGCCGCCCGCCAGCCGCGGTCAGGTCGTCAATGATCGACTGCGCGAGCGTCCCTTCGTAAAAAGCGCGCGGCCCCCCTTGGGCAACCACGCCAAGCGAATCCGCCAGCCGATCAAGATTGCATCTGGTTTCGCCCAACGCGGTCCATCCGGACGCTTTGGGGAAACCTCCTTCATCCAGGAATGTGCGCGCTGATGCAGGAAACGGTGCAAGGTCTTTGGCCGACCCGCCGATAATCAACTGCGCATACCAATCGACGGGCAGGCCGGATTGCGCCAAACCTATGGCCGGCGCGATCAGATCAGCCCAATCCATTGTAGCGAAAGTCTGATGCGCCAGTCCCATTCCCGCGACCTGACCGGGGATGGCGACGGCCTTAGCCCCCATCACGTTGCGGTCTTCCAATACCGACGGCCAAGGAAACAGATCGTCGGCCTTACCCCCGACGATAGGGTAGTCTTCAACCTCCAGGCCGATAGGTGATTTCATTCCGAATTCGATGACCTTGGCGGTTTTCTCGCCTGCCAAACGCACAATCATAAAGCCGCCGCCACCCATTCCGCTCATCCATGGTTCAGCAGCACCCAAAGCAAAGGACGTGGCAATCGCCGCATCTACGGCATTGGCCCCCTGAGCCATGATATCGGCACCGACCTGGGCGGCCACGCGGCTTTGCGATGCGACGATCCCTTGGCGACTATGAAGCGCGGGTTTGGAAATCTGCCAGGATTTGTTTTGGGGCTGGGTCATCGGGGCGTCCCTGAAGTTGTGATTTTACCATCCAACGCCAGTCTCGAGAGATTTGCAAACCCTAGTATCGTACCTGCCGACCAAAAAGGCGGCAGACAGATGAACGTATCAGTTTACCGGTAGCGGAGCCGCCGCGAAGGCAAATACCGGGGCCATCTGTGATTTATCCTGCCAGCTGTCCGCAGAGTCAGGGTAAATAAAGCCGGTAACAGGGTAAACGCGACCGTAGGAATCTTCCTGACTTTCCAACCGCACTTTCGACCAGTCGTTGGCGTCAGATACGTCAATCACGCTCATTCTCAACGAAATCTTGTCGCGCTTCCAATTAGCATGATCAACACGGATTTCTCGAGGCGTGACGACTTCTGACACGACGGCGATATGGCCCATCGGGTTAGAGCTGGTCGCCGTAAACGCCATCACCGCACCCGAGACAGGTTTCTTGCCCCTGGCATATGACCCTTCTGCCTTGCCCCACCAGGTGTTCGCATTTCCGCGAATGTTCACTCCGCTGGCGTTGCGCGCAAACGGAACGCACCAGACCCTTTGTCCGTTGGCCTGAAGCTTGCGGACTTCGCGTATCGCCAAGGCTTTAAGGTCTGGATTTATTCCCGCAGAAGAAATTGTCTGTATCTCTGTAGGTGCCTGAGTGCAGGCTGCTGACAACAGCAGGGCCACAAGGAGTAGAGGGGTTCCGATTTTTGTCGTCCATTGGCGTTTCACGCTCATTTATTGTATCCGTTGCCTGTTTTCTGAAGCTTTACTGTCCCGGTAAAGTGAGCCGGAGCTTCGATGATTTTATTCGGAAAACAAAGAGCATCGTTTTTAACTGGCGATATTCCGCTACTAATATTGAAAATTGTTAATTTGCGGGAACCCATTCAGGGTTACCCGTTTTTAATGTGCTGCGCGGTATCTCTTTGATACGCTTGTTGATTTCCATCAGTGAAAACACAACGGGAAAATCAGCCTGCATAGGTTTGCGCCACTCTTCATCACCTCGACAGGTGCACAACAGACCGGGCACGGTCAATCTTGGTGATGATCAAAATGTTCGATTTTGCGATTGTCGGCCCCGACTCTCAGCTCACCCTTGTGGGTGCAGGGGAAAAACGTGTTCAAGCGCCCCGACTGATATAGTCCGCGATGACGAAAACTGGATCAGCCAGATTCGCTGAAAATATGTGATGACCGCCTTTCACGGTGAACGGCGGGGATTGGTCAGTTTGCGCCCAAGCGGTGGCTCTGTCGGTCTACCTAGCGAATGAATTGCTTGCGATATTGCGAGGGTGTGACCCCTTGCACCGATCGGAAGCGCCTTGAGAAATAGGATGGGTCCGTGAAACCCAGTCGATATCCAACTTCGGCAATCGAATTGGATGTAAAAGCCAACAGGCGGCAGGCTTCTTGCATGGTTGCGGATTCTATGTACGCGGCGGCAGATAGGCCCTTGGTCATCTGGCATAGGCGGGTAAGGTGTCCGGTGCTCAAACCCATTTCGGCAGCATACTCGCGGGCGCTTCGTTGCTGTCCCATGTGCTTAGCGATCAATTGGTCAAGCCGGGCAACGCGCTGGTCTGGCAAGGTCGTACGCTCTTCGTGATTCACGACACCCACAGAGGCGATACTGGCCAAGGTCGCATGCCCCAGTCCTATGGAAATTTGTGACCGAAAAGGTCCATTTTTTCTGAGTGCGGCGTCAAGCTGGGTCATCAATGTGACCAAGGGTTCGTCGGCGTTGGCGACGATAGGCCGCGACAGCGCTTCGACCAATTCCGCGCTGCTGGGGCTGATGTTGTGCAGCAATGAGTATGGGAATGATTGCACCATACCTTGAATGAACGGCGCAAGGTGAAATTCGTGAACCGTCTGAGGGGGGATATATAGAACGACATTATCGAAAAGGTCGAAGACTCGGCTATCTACGAACGCTTTGCCCGCGCCTTGTTTGACGTAAAAAATCTGAGCAAGCTGCGCATGCCTATGGGGCGATATCTGCCAGCCGTGATCTGGGGCGCGGTCTTCAAAATGCTCGCAATGCAATACGTCAGGAAACGCATCGGTCTCTCCGAACAACGCATAATCAGGAATGCTGTTCACATTACGCATGCACGAATAGTACCAGAGAATGCGGGCCCGGTCCATTCCAACAGTTGCCATTGATACGCTAGTAATTGATGCAGGCAGGACAAGGTACAAAATGAAAACTGAAGTTGTCATTATCGGCGGGGGGCCGTCAGGCTTGTTGCTTTCGCAGCTTTTGAACCGCGGTGGGGTCGATACCGTTGTGCTTGAGCGTACGAGCCGGGAGCGAGTGCTGGCTCGGGTTCGCGCCGGCGTTCTAGAGGACGGGACCGTCAATTTACTGCGTCACGCCGGTGTTGGCGCGCGCATGGATAGCGAGGGCTTGCCTCACGATGGCTGCTTTCTGACAGATAACGATGTCATGGTGCGGGTCAATTTCCATGAACTGACGGGTAAAAGGGTGATGGTGTACGGCCAGACCGAAGTAACCCACGATCTTTATGACGCGCAGGATGCGCGAGGCACGCCTATCATCCATAATGTAGACGACGTTGTAATCAACAGGGCAGAAACCAATTCACCGTTCGTCGAATATTCCAGAGACGGGGCGCGGCATCGGGTCGATGGCCGATATGTGGTCGGTTGCGACGGGTTTCACGGCGTTAGCCGACGGACCATCCCGCTTGAAAAGCGTACAGAGTTCGAGCGGGTCTATCCTTTCGGTTGGCTTGGTGTGTTGTCTGCCACACCTCCGGTCAGCCAGGAATTGGTTTATGCGAGTTCTGAACACGGGTTTGCGCTGGCATCTATGCGCAGTGAAAACCTGTGTCGGTATTATGTCCAGGTACCGCTTAGCGATAATGTGGCGGACTGGTCTGATGATCGCTTTTGGAAGCAGTTAAAAATGCGTTTACCGCACTCTGTTGCAGCGGATCTTGTCACCGGACCATCGCTGGAGAAATCAATTGCACCCCTGCGGTCCTTTGTTAGCGAACCTTTGCGATGGGGTAGTCTGTTTCTGGTCGGGGACGCCGCCCATATTGTGCCGCCCACAGGTGCCAAAGGCCTGAATCTTGCGGTGTCCGACGTATACTATTTGCACGACGCCTTGATTTCTGCGCTGAAAAAACGCGATCGATCGGGTATCGACGCTTATAGCAGCCGTGCGTTGACGCGGATATGGAAAGCGATGCGATTCAGTTGGCAAATGACCACGATGCTGCACCGATTCGACGATGAAGACAGTTTTGCCGCGCAAATGCGCAGAGCGTCCTTGGGCCATCTATCGCAAAGCGAAACGGCCCGTCGCGATTTAGCTGAAAATTACGTAGGCCTGCCATTTTGAAACGGCCCCTGCATGATGGCAGGGGCCGCATGGTTGACAAGATTCCTCACCCTCAGCGATGACCGCTGACCATCACCTTGCCCGTGCGTCCCGGCGTCAGTGCGGCCTTTAGCGCGTCGGTTATCTGATCAATCGAAAACACGCCGCCGTCCTCCAGCACGAGCTTGCCGGTTGCTGTAAGGGTGACCAATTCGGTGATAAGGCGTTTGCGTTCGTCAGGGTCCATCTCGCTGCTGACGCGCGAACCCCAAAAGCCCTTTACCGTGATATGTTTCATGATCAACGAACCTGAAGAAAGCGGCATAGGGGCCCCGGTTGCCGTGCCAAACACGATCAGTTCACCGTCCAGCCCCAGAAGTTCAACCAAATCCGCTGACACGTCACCACCAACGGAATCAATGGCCGAGGTCGCGCCGGCTTTGCCCATTATCTCGCGGGCTTTTTGCTGCCATCCAGCATCCGAGGTGGACAGGACGTTATCGATACCCAGATCGACCAGTTCTTGTACGGCTTCTTCGCGTCGCACGAGGTTTACCAAATGAATGCCGCGCGACTTTGCAAGGGTCGCAATAATTTTGCCGACGGCCCCGTTTGCAGAGGTCTGGATGATCCAGTCGCCCTTCGTGGCCTTGAGAGTCTCAAGCAACGAAATCGCGCTGAAGGGCATTGCGATCAATTGCGCCCCTGCGGTGTCGGAAATCGCGTCAGGCAAAGGCAGGACCCCTTGGGCGGAAGCAGTGAAATATTCTGCCCACGTGCCGTGAACGCCAGCAACGGCAATGCGCGTCCCGATCAGTCCGGTGTCGACGCCTTCACCGACTGCGTCGATGATCCCGACAGCTTCGGTGCCGCCGATCGCACCGGGAAGGTCTGGTTTATACCCATAATTTCCCCGGATGGTCCATAAATCGTGATTGTGGATAGGCGACAGTGTCATTCTGACCAAGACGTCGCCCGCAGACGGCACCGGCTTGTCAACGTCACGTGCCCTCAATACGTCGACGGGCTCGCCGAAGGTGTCGTGAATCGCAGCTTTCATAATAATCTCACTTTTATTGTGTTTAGTGTCCGGTTTCGGGGAAAAGGGATGCTTTCGTTTCGGCCAACGCGCGCCGAAGAGGCAGTTCGTCACGCGACAGTTTCGATAAAACCGCCGCACCCAACCATTTGGCATACAGCATCTGCGCTGTGGCCTGCGCATCGGTGACCGCCACTACCGACCCGTCGCGTTCGCCCTGGACCAAAAGCTCCGCAATTCGGTCAACCAAAGTTGCAACCCCTTGGTCCAGAACGGTGCGCATTTCGTCAGACAAATCGGCGATCTCGGCCCCTAGCTTCACGACGAGGCATTGACTGGCGATTCCCTCTGACCCCGATTGTGTCAGCCAGGCAGTCCAAAAGGCCGAGAGCTTCTCGCCTGCCGTTCCGGGGCCGCTGGACAAAGTGTCAACACGGGTCAGGTAGTCGGTCACATAGTCATCCAGCAACGCTTGGCCAAACGCTTCTTTCGAGGGGAAATAATGGTAAAATGACCCTTTCGGGACGTTACTTTCCTTCAATATCAAGGCAAGTCCGACAGCGCTGTAACCATGCTTGCCGATCAACAGCCGGCCTGCCGATAGAATATTCTTTCTTGTTTGATCTGATCTTTTAATTTCTTTCATTCCCTTGGCGTAATTCAAAATAGACCGGTCGTCTAGGCATTGCAGAAAAATGTTCACTAACGCTTGCGCGCTTGCAGCCTCTGTTGCCACAGTGAAGCAATTGCAGAATGTATGAGAGTGGTATGGTGGACCTGACAGGAGAGGAATCGAACCTCCTGTTTGAAGTTCTTGAAAGTTGGGAACGCCATCTCGCGCAACTAGACCTTGATGGTCGGGAGCGTGAAAATGAAAAATCCCAAAAATGATTTCAATAACTTAGCTAACAAGAAAGTCGAAAAGCATCATACGCCGTTCTCGCTGCGGCTGAGCTTTGATGAGCGTGGCATCCTTGAACACGATGCTGCGGGGAAAGCTCTCGGCGCCTATATCCGTGATCGCCTGTTTGGCGATGACGTGACACCGTGCACGACACGGGGCAAGTTTCCGGTCAAAGACCAGGCAGCCCTTGGTCGCGTGCTGGGTGCGCTCGGCTCATCGCGTCTCTCCGCAAACCTGAACCAACTTGCCAAGGCCGTAAACACGGGCTCGTTGCCCGTCACGCCTGAAACCGAAGAAGAGTTGCGGCGCGCCTGTGCCGCCGTGCTCGCCATGCGGGAAGACATTCTGAGCGCGCTCGGTCGCGATAGTAATCGTGGTCCGAAACCGTGATTATCAAGGCCAAAGAACGCGGCGGCGGTGCGCAACTTGCGCGGTATCTGCTGACCATGCGGGACAACGATCATGTCGAGCTGCATGAGGTGCGCGGGTTTGTCAGTGATGACCTGCTCGACGCATTCCGTGAAGCGGACGCGATTGCCGCTGGCACGCGCTGCCAAAACCATCTGTTTTCGATTAGCCTGAACCCGCCGCAATCGGCGGATGTCAGCATCAAAGATTTTGAAAAGGCCGCCGATGAAGTCGAGCGCAAGCTCGGCCTCGACGATCAGCCGCGTGCGATTGTGTTTCACGAAAAGGACGGGCGGCGGCATGCCCATGTCGTCTGGTCGCGGATTGATGTCGAGCGCATGCGCGCGATCAACCTCTCGCATTACAAGCTTCACCTGCGGGATGTGTCGCGCGAACTGTTCCGTACGCATGGCTGGGACATGCCGAAAGGGCTACGCGATTGGCGGGAGCGCGATCCGCTGAGCTTCACACGCGAAGAATGGCAGCAAGCGCGGCGTGCTGGTCTTGATCCGAAGCATATCAAGGCGCTGTTCCAGCGCGCTTGGGAGCGTTCGGACTCGGGCGCATCCTTCGCTCAGGCGCTTAAAGAGCGCGGGTTCACGCTCGCCCGTGGTGATCGGCGCGGCGTTGTTGCCGTCGATTATCGCGGCGAGGTCTACGCCGTTGCACGGCAGGCAGGCGTTCGGACAAAGGACGTTGTGGCACGCGTCGGCGACTCCGAAAATTTGCCCTCTGTCGATCAGGCCAAGGCGGAACTCTCTGCGCGCATGACCGAGCGGATCAAAGGCTTCATCCGACAATCCGAACTTGAAGCAGGGCAAGGCCGACAGGCTCTTGAATTCCGGCGCAGTGAAATGGCGGGAAGGCATCGCGAAGAGCGCACCGTGCAGAAAGAGACGCAGGAAAAGCGCTGGACTGCTGAAACCAATGCGCGGGCGGCAATGCTGCCGCGCGGGTTCTCGGGCATTTGGCAGCGCATCACGGGCAAGTACGGCAAGATCAGGGAACAGAACGAGCGGGCCGCCTGGTCTGCACTGCTGCGGGATCGTGCGGAGCGCGACAGTCTGGTTGCGGGACAGCTCGATGAACGGCGCGATCTGCAACACGACATGCGTGAACAGCGCGAAAGGCAACAGGCCGACCTTCTGCTGCTGCGTGAAGATATCGCTCGTTTTCAGGAAATGGAAATGCCCGAACGCGCGCCGGAACGGCACGAGCAAGAGCGCGACGGACGAAAACGAACGCGCGGACGCGACAAGGGCCGCGATTTTGGATTTGAACGATAGAGAAAGGAACAATCAAATGGCAAAGCAGATGAAAAATAACCCGTCACGCAAGGACAGGGCCGAAATCCGCAGGCAGCTTGAATGGGTTGCTGAGCAACTTGATTTCATAGAAGCAGCAAGTACTTATGATGGCGGCGACGAAGCGAAACAGCGAATCGTGGTGTCTCTTCCAAGATCACTCGTTCACCTGCTGCGGTTTCTAGCACTCATGGAGCAAAGCGCGCCACCAGCATCGCAGCGAAAGATAGACGCGATGATGCGGCGATATCTGGAAGATCAAATCTATAAGCAGAGCTTTGCTTCGTTGAATCAGATGTATTCTGACGCGCAAGATTGATCGATCTGCCAAGAAGTTCGGGTGTCCTGACAAGCGTCAAAGACCGCCGACAGGCGTTTTTCGACATTTTTTTAGGTTTGAGGTGATTTTCGACGAAAATAATTGTTTTTCGACCATAGCTTTGGTATGATGATTTTCGACATGATCGCCCTTGACGGTGCGATTTTCAACATACGTGAAGAGAATTCGACCTATGCAGTTAGATGACCTGGCACCAACATTCTTTCAAGACGAACCCTTACCCGAAGGAACAGAACTGGCGGGCTGGGCCGCGCTGGTTCACTCTCTTGGCGTTGCCGCGCCTGCCCGCAGCCTATCGTGTATCTCCGAAAAGCATGTTCGCGGCAACAAACGCCAAGAAGACCGTTGGGAACTCTACGACAAACGCTACAGTCCAGAACCGACATTGGAAGGTCATTTAACCTTTGCAATGCGCCATGAACCAATAGACTTGCTCGTCTTGAAACGTGTTCTCGAAGCCGCGCCCGTTGATGATCTTGTTGCGTTCATTCAAAGTACACCTACTGGGGCGGTGACGCGCCGCATTTGGTTTTTCTACGAAACCCTGACGGGTATGACGCTCGACATTGATGATGCTCCCGCCGCCACTGCCGTTGAGGCATTGGACTCAACGGCATATTACACAGGCAAAGAACGCCTATCACCACGCCACCGCGTTCGAGACAACCTGCTCGGCACCGGCGCATTCTGTCCTGTCATTCGCAAGACTCCTAAACTAAAGCAAATGATCGCGCTTAATCTCGCTGAAACCGCGAAAGAAACCATCGGCAAGACCGGCGCACAGGTCATCGCGAGGGCTGCGAGTTTCATGTTGCTGGCGGACAGTAGGGCAAGCTTTGAAATTGAAGGCGAGCGCCCCCCGATTAACCGGCTCGAAAGATGGGGGCGCGCTGTCCTTGAAGCGGGCAAACGGCCATTAAATCAAACCGAAATCTACCGTCTGCATCGGCTGCTGATCGGCGATGATCGCTTCACTCCCGTCGGGTATCGGGAGGAAAGCGTCTTTCTCGGCGAGCGGGATCATAATCATGAGCCGCTACCGGAGTTTATTGGCGCTCGCCACGAAGAGTTATTCGAACTCATGACCGGTCTGAACGAATGCAACAATCGGATGCGGATTACCGATCCCGAGGATGTTGATCCAGTCTTGCAGGCTGCCTGTATAGCCTTCGGGTTTGTCTATATTCACCCGCTAGCTGACGGTAATGGGCGTCTCCACCGTTGCCTCATTCACCATGTCTTGGCTGAAAGAAAGTTCACGCCAAAAGGAATGGTTTTTCCCGTGTCCTCTGTCATGCTGGATCGGATCGATGATTACCGAACAACTCTACAGTCGCATTCGGGGCCGTTGATGTCCTTTATCAACTGGCGGGCCTTGCCGAACGGAAACGTTGAAGTCGCGAATGATACGGCTGATCTGTACCGATACTTTGACTGCACCGATGAAGCCGAATTTCTTTATGAATGCGTCCATCGAACCATTGAGAATGACCTGCCGCGTGAAATTGACTACTTGAAACGTCATGACGCCGCCATGACGACGATCATGAATGCCATTGAGATGCCAGATCGTCTCGCCGATGATTTTATCATGTTCGTCAGACAAAATGGAGGAAAGCTCCCCAAGCGTCGTCGTGAGAAAGAGTTTGCGAAGTTAAGCGATAAAGAAGTCGCGCTGCTGGAAAAAGCTATAGACGATGCATTCGAAGGTTTTCCGGATACTCGATGAAGGCTGCTCTTCTGGGTGTCATTGGAATTTGGGGGGAGATTACCAGTGCAGCGCATAATTTAACCCTATCAATCCGAAGTGAGAAGCCGCCCTCAAGGGCGGCTTTCTGGTTCTTCGAGAGGCTGACGAAGGACGATGCGACCGTTGATCGGCATCATTTCAAGCTGGAGCGTGAAGCCCTTGCTGTCCTTGTGCGCCCATGCCGCGCCGACTTTGTTCCAGAATGATTTTTCACCCTTGTCGATGACGTGCCACGCCAGAAAGTCCGGCGCTTGGTGCTGTTGCGGGGCAGGTTTTTGATTGGTGCGTGCCATGATGTTTCTCCTTTGTCTTGGGTTTGGCTCGTTGCGCCATTCCGAAAGAGCGGACGGAGAAGGTCTGCCGTCATATCCAACACGGGCGAGTGCGCGAGTTGGTGCGGGCAGGATATTGATGGCTGACCGCGTTCGGTCAGGAAGTCAGGCGTGTAGAGAACGAGGGAACTCCCAGAGAAAGGTTTGATCCATCGCGGTTCAGCACGAAACCTGCGATATCCCGCATCCATGTGTCCCTTTCGGCTTTCCCGTGGCACTGCCCTATAAGGTCATCCGAGATCAGTTCTGGCATAGAAGGCTTTGCAAATGCACAAGGCAGCAAGGCTGCCTGCTTCACGCTGTTGCGCCCGAAGGTGTCCATCATGCCTTCGAAGCATCTCCCGCTCCCGAAACGACCTGGAAAGGCCAGGCCGAAAACGGAAAAGGAGGTTCACATGAACACGATCATCACAAAGAACGAGCTGTACGGGCTCACGGATCAAGAACTCGGGGAGTTGCACCAGTTGCTCACGCTGCTGCTGGCAGAGGCCGATACCGCTTCGCAAGAGCGTCGCAATATCCTGGCATCGCTGAAAAGCATCCGCAGTTTGCTTGGATATCCACGTAGTCCGCGCGTCAGCCCTTGCAGTATTCGACAACCCAACGCGACTGGCCATTTGGCCAGACGCAAAAAAAATCAAAGCTGGCTTCCGTGAATCATCACAACTGGTACTGTTAACGGGTCGAAGTTCTTTAGGCATCGCGTGTTAATAGCCCACCCCTCAAATTCTTTCTTCCCTTGCTTGCGTTCGCTTTCCGTGAGTGCGCTCGGCCTCCTGAAAGGAAGAATTCCGCATGTAGAACAGAAATAATCAGTGGCGGTCAACGAACCCCAGCAATAGGTAGACATATCTTCGATGTCCGTCAGCGGGTGAAAGTCATCAGGAGGAATACGAAAGATCAATGCGCCCCGTTGACGGCAGACCGTACAATCGCAAGATCGGACGTGATCGATATCCGCGTCGATCTCGAACCGCACGCGCCCACAATGGCATTGCCCTTGATATCTTTTTCTCATCCTACTAACCACCGATTGAAACTAACTAATTTGATGAATTTTAACAAGTTTTCAGAGTTCATGGAAGTTCTTTACCATCGGCTAGGAGCCGCCGCTTACGCGGCTACTCCTTCCATCTGCTCG
>Ga0209634_1002090_pt1 | contig 14181 bp, 9 predicted proteins | sample LinPmetageLP40_FD_184043 | JGI IMG/M metagenome (GOLD analysis project Ga0209634, IMG submission 184043) | Marine viral communities from the Pacific Ocean - LP-40 (SPAdes) (version 2) | ecosystem: Environmental > Aquatic > Marine > Oceanic | place: Pacific Ocean | collected 2010-08-26
AACATTAGATACATTAGGAGAACTATCTGCTTCATTAGCTGAAGATTCTGGTTCACTTTCAACACTAACAACAACAGTAGGAACAAAATTAGCAAAAGCAAGTAACTTATCTGATTTACAAGATGCGGCAACTGCTAGAACAAACTTAGGTGTTGATGCATCAGGAACAGTAAACTATGTATTACCAACTGATTTAGCTGGTGATGATATAGATATAGATACAACTCCATTAACTGGAGCAACTGTAATATCTGATTTAGATATTAACATAACAACTGATACAAGTGGACGTGTAACAGATGCAAATGGTAGTGTTGCAACAAGAACATTAACCGCAGCTAATTTAGGATTAGGTTCATCTGATGATGTAGTTTTTAATACAATCACTGGTAGTGGTATTGAAATTACTGGTGTTACAAATTACAATGGATTAACAATAAAAGCAGGAGGAGGTTCAAGACCCGGTATTAATTTTGAAAATGTTAATCAAGGCCAATTAGGTGGAATATATGGTACAGAAGCAAATTCTTTAGGTCTTTCAACACAAGGTGGAATTCAATATGTAGTAAGAAATGCAAATGGAGCAAGTGGTGACCATCTTTTTAATAGTTATAATACTACAATCTTAAAGTTAGATGGTGGAACTAACGAATCAGTCTTCGCAGGAAATATATCTACTACTGGTTCATTATCAATTAGTGGTGATGGATTAAATCCAGTAACTTTTACTGAAAGTGGAAATGGACTTTTAACAATTGCAGCTCCTGATGATATAGTATTAGATGCAGAAGGACATATTGTCCTTGATGCTAATAGTGGTGAAACACAGTTTAAAGATGGTGGTACATCATTTTTGGAAATAGCTAATTCATCAAGTGATGCAATTATTAGGTCAACTGTTCAAGATAAAGATATTTTGTTTAATGGGAACGATAATGGTTCTGCAATTACTGCTTTACAATTAGATATGTCAAATGGTGGCTCTGCTACATTTAGAGATGATATTGATTTAGGTGGTAAGATTACACAAACAGGAACAGGAACTAATAAATTTGGTGGAAAAATTGGTATTGGAATTACTCCAGTAGCTTTAATACATATAACCGGTAGTGGAGATGCTATAAGAGTAGAAAGTACAAATGCAGGAGCAGGTGGTGCTCAAATAGATTTATTGCATTTTTCACCATCACCTGACGATAATGATGTTCATGGTGTGATTAATATGGGTGGTTATTATGATGGAACAACAACATCCATTTATGGTTCATCAATTAAAAGTATATGGACTGATGCATCGGCAAGAGATGCACATTTATCTTTTCACACCGTCTCTAGTGGAACTTTAACCGAAAAATTCCAAATACAATCTAGTGGACAAGTTCGCATCGGGAATTATGCTACTGCAAATGCTATTCTAGATGTCCAATATGATGCCGCAGTTTATAATGCTCCTCGAATTTCTGATACACGTGATTTTGCAATAAATCAAGGTGCAGGTATTGATTTGATGGGTAGATATAGTTCCACAGACACTCAAGTGAAGCGTTTTGCTTCAATTTACGGAAAAAAAGAAAATGGAACTGATAATAATACGGATGGGTATTTACAGTTCCAAACAAATAACGTAGAACGTGCCCGCATAACCTCTTTGGGTGAAGTTCAAATTGGAACTGCTACTGTAAACTCCAATGGATTAACTATTGAAAAAACTGGTAATCATATATTTTTAAGAGCATCTTCCGCAGGTACAGGTGAGTATTGGAATTTTGATGTTACTTCAAATAACGAACTTGGTATTTTACAAGATAATGGTGCTGGAATAAGTATTAAAGATAGTGGTGTATTACAAACACCTAATGGAATAGTACTTAATAGTAATACTGTTACTGGAAACAAAACATCGGTAACATTTAACGATTACGAAGAAGGAACTTGGACACCAACGATTACAGATTTAGGAGGTAATGCCGCTACACTTTCATCAGCGTTAGGTACATATACAAAAATTGGTAGACAAGTTATTTTAAACTATAAAGTTGTATTAAGTAGTAAGGGTTCTATGACAGGTAATTATGTTCACATTGGTGCACTACCATTTAACCATGCTGCAGGTTCTGCTGTTGGTACAGGAACTGTTGATTTCTTTAAAAATATGGCAAATAGTTTTTCTTCTTTAGCTTGGGATATTACATCAACTGTGACTGTTGGTTGGCTTACAGGTGTTGATGGAACTGGTGCTGCAAGTTCAGTTTATCTTACGGTTGCTAAATTAACTGATACAACAGAACTTAAAGGTTCATTAATATATACAACATAAAATATATTAAATGAGTTTATCAAAAAAAAGAGTACAAGATAAAATTGAAATAGTAGGAGAATTTAAAACTATTCAAGTTAGATATTCTGACCAAATTATAGAAGATGGTAAAGTCTTATCTGAAACTTATTATAGGGATTCTATTCAATGTGGAGATATACAAAAAGCACAAGAACATAATGTTGAAGGTATAGCTAATGTGGTTTGGACTGCTAATTTAAAAAAACAATACAAAGAAGTACTTAAACCAATTCACAATTAATTTATTGTAACGTATAAACGTTAAAATTCTTACGTTTTTTCTTTTCTAATATTTATATGAAAGTATAATACAACGAATGATTAAAGAAATTCCAAAATCAGATGTAGTGGTTAGACCATTTAAAGTTTACAAAGAGTGGACTTTAGATGAGAATGATGTTACGGCAATTATAGGTGAAAAATTCACAACCTCATCATTCGATGCAGAAACTGACCCAAAAAGTAATGGATTTTACAAAAGATTAGTATTTAGGTCAATCGAATCACAATTTTATAGAGATTCATCAAACTCATCTCCGTTAACTGAGGTTGGTAACAGAAAAAATTATACATCAACAGACGAAAGGAGACTTTTAGATGATGTTTCTTTAATAGATGCTTCTTATAATGATTTAACAGATGATGAAGGGAATATACTTATGGTAGATAATCCATTTAGTACTATTTGGGTATTACCTATTCCACAAAAATATTTCGGAGAAGGAATTAAAATTGGTTCACTTGTATTGCTTGATAAAATAAATAATATTACATATACTGATGATGGTAACTCAAATTTAATAAGTTCACTTGATTCTAGAATTAATGGAAATGTATTTTACGATAGGGGTTTAATTGTAATGCATGATGTAGATGAAGTTGCCGCAGAGTTAACTGTATTCACAGTTACTTATAGGTCTACAATGACTATATACGAAAACGAAATATTCCTATCAGTAAACGAAAACGAATTTAATGTATCTCAAAACCCAACCGCAGTTTATGAAGTTGGCGCAACTAACGAAGATATTTTAATATCAAAACCATATTCAGAATTAATAGACCAAGAATATGTTACTCAATCAGTTTATAAGCCTGGTGCAAAATATCCTAGAGATAGGAATAATCCTATAATATCATCATTTGATGGTGTGACTGAGGGTAGTTTTGATGATTATGAAGTAAGTGGTTCAGTAGACCAAACTGGTTCTTATTTAGCACCATTTATTACAACAATAGGTTTATACGATAATGATAATAATATGGTGGTGGTTGCTAAGTTACCTAAACCAATTAAATCATTACCAGATTATCCAGTGAACTTTATAGTTCGTTTTGATACTTAATGTTATATTTATAATATATAAAGGAACACAATTATGACTTTAGAAGAAAGATTAAAAAAGAACGCACCTACTCAATCAAAGGCAAACCTTAAAGGTGGAGATAAAACTAAAATAGAAGCAGATGGTGGATTAGATTTATCAAAAGATGAGAAAGCAATCGCAAAAGCAGGTGGTAGAACACTTGGAAATGGTGGTGGTGGATTTACTCAATCAAAGCCTTATTCGAATACATTTAAATAGATTTAATGCTAAATTGGTTATGGAATGGTAACGATGTTACCGAAGATGTTATACCTGAGAGTGCCGTAGGATTTGTTTACAAAATAGAACATATTCCTTCTGGCAAATACTACATTGGTAAAAAATCATTACAAAGTGTTCGTAATGTAAAAATCGGAGTTAGAGAATTACAACGTATCAAAGAAGAACGAAAGTTAAAAGGTGTACGAGGTTCACTACCCAAAAAGAAAAAAGTTAGAAAATCTTCTGACTGGCAAAAATACTTTTCATCAAACGATTGGATTAAAGAACAAATCACCGAAGGTAAGAGTGATGAGTTCAAACGTATAGTACTTAAATTCTGCTATTCAAAGAAATCACTATCTTACTATGAGGTACATTATCAATTCGAATACGATGTACTTTCAGATGACAACTCTCTTAACGGAAATATTTTAGGAAAATTTTATCGAAAAGATTTGGATAATTAAATTATTATTCGTATATTAGTACCTAATTGTATATACACAAATAATAATATTATGACTTTAGACCAAATAGCAAACAAATACGGAGTAAATAGAAATTCCCTAAATGCAAAAGATGATGGCATTAAAATAGCAATCAAATCAATCCAAGACTTAGTAAAGGGTATGGAAAATGATAAAATTGACATAAAATATATAGATGGAATAAAGAAGTTAGGTAACTTTCTTTATGATGTATCTGATTCAACTATCGGATAATTTGGTAAATCCAAATATTTTTCGTATATTTACTTAAAATTTAATTTATGCTCTCCGCAAGAAATAAGTTAGTTGTTATAAACGTATTGGATTCTGCATTAGGTGTTGGTACATCAATGAAGGGAAATGAACAAGCACATCATTGTCCTTTTTGTCATCATCATAAGAAGAAACTCCAAATAAATTTAGATTCACAATATTGGCATTGTTGGGTATGTGATTCTAAAGGTAGAAGTATTCAATCGTTACTTTACAAACTAAACCTTGATAGAAGTGAAATCTCAAAGATTCATTCTATATATGGTGAGTATAAACCCAAACGAAATGAGAAGGAAGTTGAAACAATAACACTCAGACTTCCAAAAGAATTTCAATCACTTTCTAAAAAACCAAAATCAATTAATCCGATTTATAACCAAGCAATTGGATATCTTAAACGTAGAAAGATTTCTATGGATGAGGTAATCAAATATAATATTGGTTATTGTGAAGAAGGATTATATAGTGGTAGAGTAATTATTCCATCTTATAATGAGGATAGTGAGTTAAACTATTTTGTAGCTCGTTCTTTTTATGAAGATGAAAAGATGAAATATAAAAATCCACCTGTTAGTAGGGATGTAATTGTATTTGATAATCAAATAGATTGGAATGAACCCATTACATTAGTAGAAGGAGTATTTGATTCATTCTCAGTAAAACGAAACGTAATACCAATCTTAGGTAAGTTTATACCAAGAACTTTAAAAGCTAAGATTGGTGAAAGAGGAGTAAAGGAAATTAACATATTATTAGATTCCGATGCAGTAGATGATTCAACCAAGCATGCAAACTACTTTATTAAAAATGGTATAAAGGTAAAAAATATTATACCTGATGAAATGGATGCGGGTGATATGGGATTTGATAAAGTAAATGAATTATTAAAAGAAACCAAAGAAACTGGATGGGATGATTTAATCCTAAGTAAACTGAATAATATATGAAGGTAGAAAAGATTTACCACTTAGCGGATTTACATATCCGTAATTTAAAAAGACATACGGAATATAGAGAAGTATTCCAAAAATTCTTAAACAATGTAGATAGAGATAATATCGAAAACGCTGTTATCTATTTAGCTGGTGATATTGCACATGCTAAAACTGAAATGAGTCCTGAGTTGGTTAGAGAAATCAGTTGGTTCTTAACTGAGTGTGCAAATAGAAAGCATACATTCTTAATTACTGGTAATCACGATTGTAACCTAAACAATAATTATAGATTGGATGTACTTACTCCAATTGTAGAAAACTTAGAAAATGATAGAATTCACTATCTTAGAGATACTGGTGTGTATCCCTTCCACAATATTACTTTTGTGGTTTATTCGATACTTGATAAACAAGAGAATTGGCCAAAGGGTGAATCGGTAGATGGGGAAAATACTATTTGTGTATTCCATGGACCTGTTAACTTAGCAGAAACTGATATTGGATATACTGTTTCATCTAACTCATTCACAACTGATATGTTTGATGGATTTGATATGGTGATGTTGGGTGATATTCATAAAAGACAAACACTTGGTTCACCAACAATAGCATATGCTGGTTCAATGATTCAACAAAATCACGGAGAATCATTAGATAAACATGGTTACTTATTATGGGATGTTGAAAGTAGAACATTTGAAGAGTTTGATATTCCTAATGATTATGGATTCTACACATTAGATGTAGATAATGGTATAGTACCATCGGTTACTAATATGCCAAAGAAACCTAGATTAAGAGTTAGAGTTTCAAATACTGACCCTTCTCAGATTAAAAAGGCATTAACAAAAATTAAAAAACAATATAAAGTACAAGAGTTCACTGTTACTCGAATGGATACCTTATCTAAACAAAAGACTGGTAACTTCGATGATAGATTAGCTATTGGAAATGTAAGAGATGTAGAATTCCAAAACGAATTGATTAAAGATTATTTGGAAAGACAATATTTGGCAGATGATGATACTATTGATAAGATTAAACAAATCAATAGAGAAATCAATACAAAGTTGGTTGAAGAAGATATGACACCAAATGTACAATGGGTTCCTCATCAGTTTGAATTCTCTAATATGTTTTCGTATGGTGAGAACAATAAGATACGATTTGATGGTATAAATGGTATAGTAGGTATATTCGCTCCTAATGCTTCAGGTAAATCATCTCTATTCGATGCACTATCCTTTTGTATATTCGATAAGACAAGTAGAACCTATGTAGCTAAGAACGTACTTAATAATAGAAAGAGTAACTTCTATTGTAAACTTCACTTCAAAATAGAAGATGTAGATTACTTTATTGAAAGAAGAGCTAAACTAATTAACAAAGGGAGAAATCTAAAAGTAGATGTATCCTTTTGGAAAGAAGATGAGAGTGGTATTCATTCATTGAATGGAGAGCAGAGAAGGGATACCAACTCCATCATTCAACAATATTTAGGAACCTATGAAGATTTTGTATTAACTACACTTTCACTTCAAGGTAATAATTCCCTATTCATTGATAAATCACAAAGTGAAAGAAAAGAAATCCTTGCTCAATTTATGGGTGTGGATATTTTTGATAAACTTTACTCACATGCTTATAATGAGAATAGAGATAACGCTTCCTTAATACGAAAGTTTAAGAGAGATGATTTTACTCAACAACTAGCTGATATACAAATTGATTTAAAGAGAGCAGAAGCTGAGTATAAATTAGAAGAAGTTAGTTTAACAACTGCTAAAGAAAAAGTGGAGAAGCACAATCAGAAATTAATCTCTCTCAACGAAAAGATTGTAAAAGTTAAATCCGACAATTATTCTAAAGAAGAATTAGAAACAAAAAAATCGACTTCGGAAACTTCGTTAACCGAATTAATATCTCAAAGAGATAAGACACAATCTAAGATTGAATCGTTTGAGGAAACCCAAATCCAATTAGAAGAAAAAATCGATTCGTTTGATGAGGATGATATTTCCGAAGGGTATGGATTATTTAACAAATACACATCTGATTTAAGGGATTTAAATAATGAATTAGATAAACTTAAAATCAGAGAAGATTCTTTATTAGAACGAATGAAGCATTTAGAATCCCATAAGTATAATGAGGATTGTGATATTTGTATGGAAAACTCTGAATCAATCATTGATGCTAAAGTTGGGGTTGATGAAGATTTATCTTTAATTGTGGTTAATAAAAAATCAATATTAGAACAAAAGGATATTCTACTTCTTTCTATTGATTCACATAAACGTTATTCAGGTTTATTGAAAGAACTCAATAAGTTAAAAAACGATGAAGCAAAAGTTAGTAGAGATATTAACATACTTATCAACAAGTTATCAACATTTGAAACCAAAGAAATCAAATTAAATAATGAACTTATTCAAGTTACACAACTTATAAAAGATTATTTGGATAATGAAAAGCAAATTAAGAAGAATAAAGAACTTAGAGATGAGATTGTTGATGTAAGGCATGATTTAGGTAAATCAAAACAAATCTTATCAAATAGTGAATCAGATATATTACTACTAAATGGTTCAGTATCATCTTTAAAGAATCAAAAGAAAACTATTGAAGATAGAATAGATGAAGTATCTAAGTTAGAAGAACAATTTGGATTATATGAATACTACCTAAATGCGTTGGGTAAAGATGGAGTATCATATGAATTGATTTCAAAAGCATTACCAATGATTGAGGGTGAGGTAAATAACATCTTAGGGCAGGTAGTAGAGTTTGGATTACAATTAGAAATGGATGGTAAGAATATTAACGCTAACATCGTTTATGATGACCAGAAATGGAGTTTAGAGATGTGTAGTGGTATGGAGAGGTTTATTAGTGGTTTAGCCATTAGAATCGCTCTAATCAACGTATGTAACTTACCTCGTCCAAACTTCTTAGTAATAGATGAAGGATTTGGTACATTAGATAATGAGAACTTAACATCATTATATATGTTGTTTGCATATCTTAAAACTCAATTTGAATTTGTGATGATAATTTCACACATTGATTCTATGCGAGATGTGGTAGATACTTTGATGGAAATCAAAAAAGTAAATGGTTTTAGTAATATTAAGTTTTAAGACCTTAATACATTAGTGGGGAGAGTTTGGTTAGGAGTTACTTTCTCTTTAATTAAACTTTCCACTAAACCATTCATCTTATATCCTTTATCCTTACAAAATGATTTCAACAATTGATGAATATCAGCATCAATTTGTAACATTGCATATTTTTTCATATTTTTATCCATTTTCTTTCACTATTAAGAGTAAACGAACCTATGTGAGTTCTATTCCATTCTAATGGAGTTATTAGTGATAAAAATATATCACCTTTACCATCATCATATAAATGATAGGTATCGCCAATAACAGGCTCAAAGTTAAATTTAGATTTGTAAACCAAATCATTCCATTTATATTCTTCAACTAATTTTTGATACTCTTCTTTTAATTCATTGAATTTAGAAGATAGTTGTTTGTTTACTTTATTAACACTTATACTTTTCCAAGTTGATATATCCTCCATTTTAATTGCAGGGGCGCCAACATTAGTACCATATGGTAATACGTTGGAGTTATATCCACTTTCTTCATCATAAACCACACTATCTGGCCGTTTCTTATTCATTCTTTAGAATTCTTTAGTTTTCTTTAGAATAAATATTGTAATTTAATTTTTTGAAATATTTATAGTGGAAATAAAGAAAGTATTAATTAATGGCTAGAATTAAAAAATATTCACCTGAACAAAAATTATCATCGTTTCAAACTCTTATATTAGATGAAAACCCAAATTCGGATTACTTTAGAATAACCGAGTTTAAAGATACTTTTACTGGTGGTAAAAATGGATTTCTTATTGAGGGTTCTGAGTATTTAAAGGAAACAACTGAAGTAAAGATTGAACTTTTAGATGTGGAGGGTAACCCTATATACTTTGAGCCAGGTAATGGTATTCCTGAATACTATGAAGGTATCTCCAAATTAATAGCTGTTTACATATATAACGATACACCAATTGGATTAGGTAAGATTACTATTTTAGGTGAACTTAAACAATATGAAGATAATGGGGTTATTAGGGATATTCCAGACCAATGGAAAGGTAGTTATAATGTTAAGTGGGAAAGGACATTCCAAATAAATCAACTACTTTCTAACGAAGATAAGGTTAGATTTTATCGTAGACCCGAAGTTAATATTTCTGAAATAGTAAAACCAATATTTAGTGGTAACCCTCCATCAGTAACCCAATCTGGTTCTGTTGATGGTATTCCATTAGTTCCACTTGCTGGTAGTAATATATCAGATTTTATATTACCAACAAGTTATAGATTAAAAGTTAACTCTGGAAATAAATGGACTGGTTCAGTTGAGGGTGAAAAAATAACATTTGATAATATAACGTATTCTCCAACAATTGAAGAAATTGTAAATGAAACTGAAATAGTTGTTTCACCACCTTATGTAGAAAACAATATTGTAACATCATTTACAAATGAAGATTACTCAGTAGAGTTTCCATATATAGAAGGTGTTGGTGATTTAGCAACATCATTAACTGGTTCTTTTGCTAAGATTAGTATTACTAATATGAAAACTTTTGTAGGTGATGCTGCAAGAGTAAAGGTATTTAGAAGGTCTCAAAATAACTTAACTGATTTTGAGTTTGTACAAGAAATACAATTAGAATCAAATGAATTACTTAGAGATATAACAACCTTTGCTAAAAAGGAAGAACCATATGGATTCTTTTCTCAGACCGTATTAGATGATTATTGGGTAACTTCATCAATTGATTTTGATGTTACATTTAATCAAAACTTTTTATACAACTCAGCTAAGTTAAATTCTACTCCTACAAATTTCTTCTTTACATCTGAGAGCTTTGATATTCAGAGTGGAGTTGAATATACATTAGATTTAAATGTAAGAAAAGAAACAACTGACCCTAATGCTTATTTAAAAGTATTTTTAAGTGGTTCGTATAATGGAAAAGGTGTACAACAACAAATAGTAAATTTACCTTCAACAACTGGAATACTTCAGAAAACAAACTTTAATGAAAATATAGTAGCAAATAATTTTGATAATGCTGAACTATATTTTGAAGTAAGTGGTAGTGATTGGTATGTAAATAATGTAAGTTTAAAAGCATCACAAGAAACATCGTTTTCACCTGATGAGATTACATTCATACAACAAGTACCTAAACTATTAGTACAAGAAACATTTGATTATCGTTTTGAATTTTACGATATCAATAACAATTATATTCCAATAACGGTAGAAGATACAAAAACATTTAGTGGTGGTAACACCAACTTATTTGAAAAAAGTATTGAATTAAGTCCAAACAATTTATACTTCTCATTTGATTCAGCATCCAATCCGGCTAATGCAGTACCACCTCTATCAATAGCAATTGATGTTGATACTACGTTGGTAACTGGTTCAATAGTTTATACATCTGGTGCATTTGATTTCTTTGGAAACTTATTATCATCATCACAATATGCTGGTGGTATTTATCCCGGTTACTTAACTAATTGGGATGTAGATGGTGGTAGAGAACCATTTTTAAGAGTACAAGATTTCACAGGTTCAAGAGATGATATATCAGTTCAATTTATTAGATATACTGGAGCTATTGAGGGAGTTTCTGATACGTTTACAATTAGTAGAGTTGAAGATGGTAAGGGTGGTGTTAGTTTTGAAATAGTACCATTTAGGGGAGTTCAGATAAAAAATAAAGAATCCAAAACTTTAGAAATACAAGCAGTAAGAGTTGATGGTATAAATAGAATTAATTTAAGAGCTGGATTGGAAAAGGGATTCTCTGATGCAAAACTTCATTTATTATCATCATCATTGGATGGGGCAACTGAAGTTAATACTTATGTATCACTTTCACAGGCAATTACAAACCCTAATTTTATAGAAGGAATAAGTGCTGGTACAACTGGTAGTGGTGAGATTGATTACAATGCAACGTTTACTAGGGATGCGATTGATAATGAGTTGACTGTTTATCTGATGGATGGACCAATATCGGAATCTATTTTAACATCACAAATTCTAACTGATTTAAAAGATGGTTTAAATCCAGGTTTAATAACATCAACTGCAGACCAATTTAATATAAAATATAAACCAAGAGAAGCATTCTCATTTGACCCTGCTCAGTCAATTATAACATCATCGTTTCAACAAAGGGGTAGTACTTTAAATCCATTAACTGCTAATTTGGTTGTAACACCATCGGCATCTATTGAACCTTTAACTGAATTACCTGAACTATTTGTATTTTATGATACTGGTGCATTTGATGATACAATAGAAGTAGCTGTTACTGATTTTGTTGGTAACTCAATAAATAGTGGTATACCTGGTATTAGTGTTCCATATTATACTGCTGTTCAAACAAAACAATTAAACTTCGAATTTACATATACTGAACCAATTACTTCAGCATCTGTAACTGCAAACAAAACATTCTTTATTACTCCTGATGGTTTACCTGGTCAAAATTCTATTGTTATTGATATAGACCCAAATCCAGTTTCATTAGGTTCAAATCATAAAGGTGATGTAGTTAATTATTCTTTAGCTGATACGGATGTACAAATAACACAAGGGGATTTATTTTTAATAAATACTGGTAGTGGTAATCCTGGTACATTTACAACAACATCGATTGTACCTACCAATATAGTTTTTGAAACTTTAGTTGGTGATTCAACAACAACTATGAGTTTAGCTGGATTTGAAACAATGTCAGCTCTTAGTGCAAGTGTACAATTTGATTTTAATATATTTCCATACTTTACTTCATCTTTAGTAACTGCAAGTAAAACACAAAAATTTACAAAGGTAGTAGATGGAGGTGGGCCAATTGAGGTAACATTAGACCCAATAGCAAACGCATTAAATGCTGATGAGATAGGTTTCGTTTCCGATTATTCAAGCGCAACAACTGAAGTATTTATAAAACAAAATGATGAGTTCTTCTTTTATGATGAATTCGATAGTGGTAGACCGGGTACATTTGTAACGGAATCTATAACCACAACAAACATACAATTCTCTGAAATGTCATCTTCATTTGATGATTTAAGTGTATCTGGTAGTATATCTTCATCTGGTGGTGAGATATTACATTTTAAAGGTTTTAGTGGATTAGCAAACAATCAACCATCTGCTAGTATTTTATATAACTTTAAGGTATATCCTTATTCGTTAACTGGTGGTGTAGCTGGTATTCCAAGAACAGTTTCTAAAACACAAACGTTTTCAAAAGTAAGTGATGGAACAGCAGCAAGAAAAGTAAGTTTAGTAGCTAGTAGTGATGTAATAGTTTATGATGGAGATGGTATTAAAGTAGCTCCATCTGGTGATGTTACTTTAACTGCAACGGCTATAAACGTAAGTGGTTCTGCTTTCTTTACATTCTTAAATAATGATGGTTCTACTATACAAGCATCATCAGTTGATAGTACAACAACAGTTGGTGACTTACCTGCAACTGGTTCAACAAAAACATTTAAAGTTGAATTAAGAGATGGTTTAGCAACTGGAACAATCGTAGATACTGATAGTGTAACTATTTCTGGTATAAGTGAAGGGGCAACTGCATATACTGCACAACTTTCTAATCCAGCATCTTCGGTAACTGTTGAAGTTGATGGAACAACATTTTTTGAAAATACACCAACTTTAATAAGAGCATATAAGGGTGGTGTTGAACTTGAATTCACCGAAGTATATGATGAAGAAGCAGTAGACCCTACTACATTTCTACCAATTGGTACATTTGGGCAGTTCTCATCATCTATTCATCAAATATCAACTTATCTAACACATAATGGTGGCAAAGTAGATTCAACAGCATCTGAATTGTTTGGAACATCTGATGGTATTAGTAACTGGAATGCACCTCAACAAAATACACAAGGATTTATTATCTTTAAAGTAGATTTTGAAAATGGTAGAGGAGAACAATTTATACAACAATCATTCTCAGCTGTATTCGAAGGAGCAACTGGACCAGGTTTAGTTATGAGAGGTGAATGGACTGGTAGTATAGATTATATATTTGACCAAGGAGCTAAAAGAAGAGATGCTGTATTTAGAGATATTAGTGGAGATGTTCATTATTGGGGAACAACCCAAGCTATACCATCTGGTTCAGAGTATCTTGATTTAGATAATGTTTATACATTGGAACCTATTTACACATCTTCTACTACTCAAGGTGATGTTGATGTTAATGGTTGGCAATATTTAGGAATACAAGATTTCTTTGTTGCTGCTAAATTAGCAATATTTGAAGAATCATTTGTAAAAAATACAATTAATGTTGGAACACCACCTTCTGGAAATCCAAATGCACAAATAGCAATAGTTGGTGGTACTGATGAACCTTATATAGCAGTTGGACAAACTGGAGTTCAAGGATATGGACAAGAAGGTGTATTCATTGGTATGAGTAATGAT
>Ga0209634_1002091_pt1 | contig 14178 bp, 10 predicted proteins | sample LinPmetageLP40_FD_184043 | JGI IMG/M metagenome (GOLD analysis project Ga0209634, IMG submission 184043) | Marine viral communities from the Pacific Ocean - LP-40 (SPAdes) (version 2) | ecosystem: Environmental > Aquatic > Marine > Oceanic | place: Pacific Ocean | collected 2010-08-26
TTTTTCACGCCCTGGTTTTTTGTCCCCTTGTATAGAAGCTATAAAAGGGGCATTAAGTTCGTCTTTTACTTCAACATTTAAACGAGAGAAGGGTAACGAGTTATAACCAGAACCATCTTTAGCAGCGTTTTCAGCTATGCTGCTTTCTAACCGTTCCTGGTCTGTATCCATCGATTCGTATGTATCACTATTTAATATGTCTAGCATATCTCTTTGTGCTTTAGCTGTTGAACTAGCTCCAAATTCTTCTGTAACTGCGTTGTCTCCTGTTAAGCCATATTTGTTATTGAACTTTTCAATTGCAGTTTTTCCGCCTCTATAGGTTTTTTGATAATTACTTTTTTCTGTTGTTATGCTGTATTCTCGTTTGTTTTTAGGTTTTTCATTTTTTCTTTGTGCCCGTTTAGCATTTTCTTCTGTATTTATTAATACTTTAAACAAAGCCCGTTTTTGAGCTATGGTGTACTTTTCAGTAACGTCTCTAGCTTGATAGTCAAAGCTGTGGTCTATACCATTCATGCCAGCAATTTCAAAAAGAGTTTCTTGCAAAGCAGTAAAAGGGTCTTTAATAGTTCCTTCTGGTTCTTCTGCTGTTGCGCGTTTTAACTTTAAAAAATTAGTGTTATCAAAGTTAATTTTTTCTATAGTTTTGTTCTCGACCAATTCATCTAATGTGGCTAGAGCTATAGTACCTGGAGATTTTTTTCCTTTTTTAAGGTTCTTATTTGTTCTTAGTTTTTCCTCAAATAATCCTTTAAAAACAACAAGGTCTCTTACGTTTTTTAAACCCCTAATTAATAATTTATTAACTTTTGTTGGATCATCTAATCCTATAGTAAAGTCTTTAGTGGTGTTTTCCAAAGACCACGCTTTTTCAATAAGAATGTTAATATCGTTGGTACTTTTACCAGCAAAATCGCCTTGACGCGCAGCAGCGGCTACAGTTTTTGGGTTTATAATAATTTTTTGTTCAACAGAAATTCCCTTAACTGTTTTTTTAACTACTTGATAGGTGTTTCCCTGATCTTTAGTTTCGTACTGCCTTAAAGTAATTGGTATGCTTAGCTCGTCTGATTGTTCTTTAGTTAAGTTTTTAAAGGGGTTTGGAAGCCCTAGTTTTGTTTGTTGTATGTAAGCAATAATGTCTATTTCATTGCCTTTGTAGCCATAAGTTAAACTTCGAGGAGGCGTCATGTTTTGCATATCCGATACCAGCATTGTCAAAGCTTGCGTGTATCTAAGTGATTTTTCTAAAGTCAAAGGAATGCCTTCTGTAGTTATAATATAATTTAACAGCCCCGTTATATTTAACCCATTTGCGTAAAGATCCCCTAAAGTTCCATCAGCATTTAACTTGTTTGTATTAAACCTGGGTAGTCTTTGTCGATCTTTGTTTGCTTTAGGGTCTAACGTTTTGCCTTTGCTGTGTATTAATATTTGTGCAGCTAACTCATTTCCTTTTGCTGTTCGTATAACCCGTATTGCATTTGCGGGTACACCTTTTCCCTCAGTCCTTTCTTTATAATCCGCGTCACTTTCATCTTGTTCTTTTCGTAATTTTCTTAAAGATACTAAAGGTTGGCCATATGCGTCTTTATCTACTATCTCTATGCCGCCTAGTGGATCAGTTCTATTAAAAGCAATAACTCTTTTTAAAGTACCAGCAGAAGGTTCAAAGGTTAAAACTGCAGCAACCGCTTCTTTGGTTGTTAACAAAGGGTATAAAATCGCTGCTGCTTTTTTTATTATTTCTGGTGAAGGAGTATTAGTTTCTGTACTTTTCCCTGGGGCATAATGAGGTAGTTTATATATAACAACAGGTTCGCCATCTCCATCTAGAATAAATTCTCCCTGTACAGGTTCGCTAATTTTAATATCACTATCAGTACCATAGTCCATAGCGTCAACTATTAATGCTTCTTGTTGAAGTGATTCTTGAGCTGCTTCAAAAGTATCAAAATCTATTGATTCAATATATGACGTTCCAAACACACTTTCTAAAAGTTCATCAAATGTGGCTGGCAAGAAAGGGTTACTTTTATGCAGATTTTCAGTGATTGTATTGTATTTTGCATACAAGTCTGGGGTAATTCCTTTTAATTTAGTTTGTATGTCTTCGTGCCTTACACCGCGGTCTCTTTTTAAAAGATTTGCGTTTGCCTCTTTTATGTCTGTGTTTCTTCCCTCATAGGGTGTGTAAATAGCTACACCTCCTCTATTTATTCGTGCTCTGTCTAGCACTTGTTTCATAAAGTAAGTAAGGCGGTCATACACAACTTCTGTAGATTTTGGAGTAGGTTTTAACTTGTTTAATGGAAGAACTAATCTAACTTGTTTTCCAGAAGACGCCATTTGTACCGGGCCTTCTTGTTGTGGTGCATCTGGTACAAACTCTTCGGCTAGTGTTTTCTTACGAGTTCTAGCATCATCTGGCCCTGTTACTTCTGACATGTCTTTAGTATCAAAATCTACGTTCATGCTTTGAATTAAACTTTCAAAGTCCGATTGATCCATAGAAGCTATGTTTTCTTTAAAAACATCTACGTTATCGTCAACAATAGTTTCTCCGTCAGGAGTAACGTCTGGTTGGTTAGCATTTTCATCTCTTAGTCTTTCAAATAGTTCTTGGGTGCTTTCTTCTTGAGATTGTTCTTGAGTCTCCGGAAGTACACTGGCAAATCCTTTAAGTTCTGGTTTTTTTGGATCTGATTTTTTAGCTTTTTTCTTAGCAGGTTTAGATTGTTCTGCTCTTAATTTAGACGCTTTTGGTCGAGCTTTAGGTTTAGCTTTAGCTTTTGCTTTTGGTTTAGGTTTTTCTGAGTTAAATAGTACATCATCTTCTAATACAGTTTTAAGTCGATCTTCAAGCGCTTTCTTAAACTTTGCTTTTTGTTCGGGGGTTTTATCGGAGTTTGCTACATTCTCTTGTGCAACTTTAAAAGTTTCTTGGATATAAGTTCTTAGTCCTTCAACACCAAAATTTCTAAGTATAGGGTCAGCATCTAAAGGCTGAAGACTCTGGGGCATAATACGCTTGCCTACGTTTTTTCTAGCTTTTCCTCGTATAATTGCTGCGTCAAGGCTTTCTTGAGAATCAGGAATAGGTTCTCCGTCAGGAGTAACGTCTGGTTGGTTAGCTTGCTCATCCCGTGTTCTGTCCAACTGTTCCTGAGTGCTTTCTTCTGTACTATCATCAACCTCATTTTCTTCTTCTATAACTTTAGCAAGGCTTTCCTGTGTAGCTTCTTTTTTGTTTTGAATAACCGGGGTAAGATCTGGGTAACGACGTTGTGCGTTTGCTAACGCTGCATCTTCTGAATTTTGAGAGTTTCCTATGGTGTGCCTAAATAGAAGGTTTCCATCTTTATCATTAACGACTACGGCCCTTTCGTGTTCTGGTTTTTGGACTTCAGTAAACCCTAAAGCATCTGCTAAAACTTGGCCATCGGCTAGATCTAATTTAAGAAGTCTATTACCTTCAGCTACACTTTCAGGGTCTGCGGTGTTAATTAAAACAACCCCTCCATTAGTTAGTCTAGCTTTAACAGAGCTTTTTTGTTCTTCTGGTAGCCCTTGCAACATGTTATCTACTTTAGCTGCATCTGTTTCAGTAACTAAAACTATTTTTCTTGCCCTTGTTGGGTTAAACATGTCTTGTACTTGGGCTTTAATAGCTCTAGCACCTTCTTTAACTGGCGACCCTACAACATCTCCTGAGTAACCAGGAGATTGAAATTCTTTTATTTGATCTCTAACATCTTGCGCTTGTTGGTTTCCAGTCTCTAAAAGTTTGTAAGCTTCTGTTATAACGCCCCCAGGCGCACCCCTTGCAGCACCAGCAAAAAACCCAACAAAAGCGGATTCTGCTCTACGCAGATTGGCTTCTCGATTTGTAAATTCGGGATCTATAGCTTTACGCTGTTGAATAAGGATTTCTTCTTGGAGGGTCTCTGTTACTCCTTCAGCTACTCCACTTACTGCAAAACCTGTTACTCCGGCTTTAGCTAGATCTAATATAAACTGACCCGCGGGTTGTTGTTGAGCAGCCCTAGCTAAAACTTTTTGTTCGGCTTTTGTTAAAGAGGAAGCACCTCGTTTTTTTGCTTTGTTTAAAAGCGCCCTAGCTGCGGGTGCTTTTACTAAATCTCCAGCAGCATTTTTTAATAAAACATCATAGAAAACTTTTTCGCCTAATACATCAAGAGCGGCTTGTGGCAAACCTAACGCAAGAGCAGCCCAAGCTTCGTCTTGTGTTAACTCATACCCAGCATCTTTAAACTCTTTAAAAGATTGAGAAGCTCCTACTACTTCACCTTGTGCAAATGATCCCGCCCAAAACCCCATGGTAGGTAAATTTAAGCCTTCTGCTATGCTACGTCTATAGGCAGCTGCAGCCGCTTCTTGTCCACCTTTTGAGTATTTTGCAGAACGAATACCTTGGAATGCCATTTCTAACATGTTAGTTTCTGCTGGTGTTAAAGCTTCTTTTCTTAGTTTCTTTTTTTGTATCTCTACTAATTTTCTTCTGGTATAAGCTTTACCTGTATTTGTTATAGCAGCCTTTCCAGCAAACCCTGCAATAGCACCGGTTCCGCCCGAAGCAACAGAAAAAATAGCTTGCGGAGCAGTCATTCCAACTCCTTTTATGACTTGATCTATAAATTTAGACCACGTTGGTTGGTCTAAGAACTCTTCAAAACTACCCATTGGTTCTACCATTGCAGAATAACTTTGGTCTAAAACCTCGGACCAGTTCATGCTAGCTTCCGCGCCTTTTGTGTCACCCGAAATAGTTTGAAAAATAGATTTAAAAGATGAAATATCAGAGGCTACTTGTTGGGTTCCAGCTGTAACAGCGGTTGAAACTTTCTCACCAAAAGTTATAGGCGCTGGGTTAAATATTTGATTTCGCGCTGCTGACCGGCTTTCTGGAGATAATGCTTCCCCAGCCGCTTGATCCATACCAAGACGACGTTTTTCTTCCAACATCATTGCAAGTGGATCTTTAGCGGCCATTTAGCCCCCCTGTTTTGATGCTTTAACTTTAGAGTTTGCTATAGCAAGGGCTGTTAAATACTGAAGACCTTCTGGAGCTAGCTCGTTGTTAGCCCAGTAAGCAGATATTTTGCTTTGTGGTAATTTAATTTGAGGGTTGCCCGGCGCTGTTCTTGTAAAATATCCTACTTCTTGATCTGATCTAGTAACTAATTCACCACCTGCAGTGTAAGCTAAAAGGTCTGGTTGTGTAGCAAAAGCAGCATTCGGAGTGCTTGTACCACCAGTACCAAAAATAGGAAAATTACTTACAACTGAATTCCACCAACCTTTTTTCTGGCTGCCTACCCACTGTTTCATTCCCTCACCAATAGTGTCTCTTCCTGCTTGCAAATCTATTGGATTACCACCTATGTCAGCTTGGTTTATATAAGAAATAGCAGATGTAATATCGTTTGAGTTAAACACATAACCGTCTGCTTGCATTCTGTCTCTTATCTTGTTTAGGTTTTTACCAGCATCACCTATCTTCATTGCATTAGATTCATTAACAGCAACATTTCTTTCATTAACAGAAACTTGACGGGTTTGATTAGATGCTGTTATACCTTCAAATGAGAACTTGCCAGTTTCAGCAAACCTCATCATATAAGGCGCATAAGTATTACGTTGGTCATCATCTAACGTAGCCCACATGCCCACCATAATGTGTTGGTCTAGTCTTCGTTGCCCCGAGTTTGCAAGAAAATTGTTTGCGCCCCCTAGCAAAGCAACTATTTTGTTTTGAAACTCTAAAGGAACTTCATCGTTACCCACATACTTTTCAGCAAGAGTTGTTAACGTATTTGCAAACGTTTGCACATCCCCGCTTTCTACACTGTTTAAAAAAGACTTTGCATCGTCTCCTTTAAATTTAAAGGGAGAATCACTTATTGCATCGTTTATTACAGCAGATGATACTTTTTTAGGCGCAATATCTTCAAAGTTGTCTTTATATTTAAGAGCAAAAGCTTCAGGGTCTTCTTGAAACTCCTCGTATAAAGCTGGAGATGCAGCAAAAATTTCTTTTAGTTCTTTGTTTTTAGTGTTGTAAAAACTATAAGTATCTTTAGCTGCTGCTGTTGTTTCTTCAGTTGCTCCTGCAACATCGTCTACACTAGAAGCTATCCTTGAAGTGTTTTTTTCAACTTCGGTAAGGTTAGCTGCAATGTTATCTGTAGATTTTTTTACCAGGCGTTGTCTAATTACCTTTTTTTCATTATTTGAAAGATTTTTATTTTGCTCGTCAGTAAATTGAAAACCAGGTTCAAGATAAAAATCGTCTCCTAGCATTTCATTTAGCTCTCGTGCTTTTGCACCACCTCTTACAGCATTAGCTATTGCTGTTGAATCACCAGATATACGTCCAACTGGCGCCACTTTTTGTGTTATTTCTGAAGCAGAATCTATAACGCCTTGGTCTAAAACTTGAGTTGAAGCTGCTGGAGTACTATCACCTTGCCCATATGTACCATTCTTAACTTGTTCTCGTACATCTTCACCAAAAACTTTAGCTATGTAATTTTGAGTTTCTTCTCGCAAGTCTTCATATTTTCTTCCACCCTCTATCCACTTATCAATAGTTCCAGGGCCAGCGTTGTAAGCCATAGCTGCAAGTACTAAGTCTCCGTTGTATTTTTCAGTCATGGCGTCAAAATAGTCTGTTCCAACTCTTACATTTTCTTCTGCTGAAACTTCTCCGTTTGGACCCGAACGAACTGCGGGTTTAACGCCAAACCCTGGGTTGTCCAGAGTGCCTTGTTTTAACTGCATAAGACCCGTAGCCCCATGCTTGGAATCTGGTACATCTAACCTTCCTGAGCTTTCTACTTCTATTATTTTATTAATAATATTTCGATCAGAAAAAGCTACCTCAGTAGTTACGCCTAAACTATCTATGTTGTCTACGGTTATTCCGCCTGACATTTGCGTTGTTGTTCCTGTTCCTGTTTCTGTTTCTGTTTCTGTTCCTGTTTCTGGTGCGCCACCTACCATAAGGTTTGCAAGTTGTTCTCTAGTATCGCCTTGAAAAAAATCAATATTAGCGCCTTTCTTATCCATCCCACCAAGGTTTTCAAGTGCAGAAAATCCGCCTGCTGCGTTTTGCCCTTGGCTTTTTATTTGTTCTAAAAAGAAATTGACTTCATCAATTCCAACACCTGGGAGTGTGTTTTCTTCTACTGCGGCTCTGCCGCCTTCAGCAAGCAACCCCTGTACAGTTGTTCCTGCTGCGGTCATTGGGTTGGTTCTAGCTTGACCTTTTTCTTGGTCTTCGGTTCTTACCATTACGTCAAATGACTTTGTATCAGGATTCCAGTTTGTGTTCTCTAAATCTATGGTTTTGCCATATCCTAAAATAGCAGAAGCGGCGTTAGAACCGTTTAAAACTCTAGCCATTGCTTCTTCTTGTCCATAAAACTTTAAATAAGAATCAAAACCTACCGTGCTTGGATCATGGTTATTTTTAAAATCAATTAATTCTGCATCACTTGCAAACAAATGGCCTTTTGGAAGGTCAGCTATTGTAGTGGCGTTATTTAACGATTTGTTAAAAGCACTTTCTTCGTATTGAAGATTTTTGTTTAAGGTTAAAAGGTCTTTTTTTTGGAGATCTCTTTGATAAGAATTAACTTGCGCTGCCTGAAGTGGAGTCATTTGGTTTGGTCTTTGAAACAACGCCATTATAATAAACTCCCTAAAGTTGATCCAACTTTTCCAAGAAAACCATAGTATTGAGACCTAGCCGCGCCTCGATCTTTTTGAAAAGCATTTTGTCGCGCAGTTTGAAAGCCTTCTAAACCTAAAAGATTGCTAAGAGAGGAATTATAGAAGTTAGATAACAAACTTGTCATTGCGTCTGTTTTTTTGCTGTTTATATCAGCATCTGATCTCATAGCATTTGTACTAGCGCCTGCAACATTAGATTGGCCTCCTAGCTGACTTAATCGGCTTTCTTCTTTTTGTTCTGCGCCGGTTAATGTAATTCCATATCGCCCTTGGTTTCTTTTTTGCATTGCCATTGCGCGTTCGTTAGAATCTTCTGCATAAGCTACAGAGTCGTCAACCGTATCTACTTTTTCATTGTTTAAAGAGGTAACATTGAATTCTAAATCGTCGTAGGTATCGACGGGCTCTTGTTTTTTGTACAAGTCATTGCCTGCTAAGCGACTAAGGTAAGGGGATGCTTGGTAGTCTTCCATAATTTGTTAACTAAATGAAATTGGAACGAAAGGGTTTTGTGTTTTGCTAGTACCGCCCGCGTAAGTTACATCGGCTGAATTTCTAAAGAACTCACCCATTTTACCGCCACCAAAACCTGGAGTATCTCCTGCTAGTCTTGACACGCTTGACATGCCTCCAAGAGTATCTGGTAGTTTAGTTGAACTTAAACCCGGTAATGTTACCCCTGCAAAAACTTGGTCTGTAGTTATAGAATTATCTGGTCTTGTTGGATCTCCAGTGTTTTTATTTACTGTAGAATTAGGACCACTAAGAGCTTTAATAGCAGATCCCGCTGTAGAATACAACGCCCCCATTTTAGCCCTATCTACTGAAGCATCCGACGTTGTTCGAGTAAGATCTTCACTTACTTGGTTACCAGCTCTTTTAACGCTAGCCCCACTGTCTATTTGTGTTAGCCCCATTTGTGCTTTTAAAGCACCCATTTCTTGTTGTGCTTTTTCTCTTTGTCCTTGGTCAGTTCCTGCATAAAAAGCTCGGCTGGCAAGAGACGCTATTTGCGCCGCATTGTTAACTGATTTAGAAGCTTCGTAACTGTTGTTACTAAAACTTCTTTGCATAGCATCAGCGTTTAGTATGCCGGTCTTTTCTCCGGTTTTTTCAACAGCTGCTTTGGTTAAAGAATCAGTAATATTTTTTTGTAAAGCTGCTCGACTAGTATCTACTTGCGGATTAATACGATCAAACGCAGATTTTTCTTCTGCTGACATGGTGGTATAATTTTTGGAATTTACGCTGCCTTTTCCTTTACTCATAATTCTTTTCTAAAAGTATAACTTATTAGGTCATACCCTGCTTTAGGGGCTGTTTTTTTCCACCCCTCTCTGCTTGTTTCAAATTCTATTGCTACAACTTTTAATTGCTCTGCAAGTTTTTCTACAAACAAGAAACCTATATCTCTGTAATTATACTCTGGTTTTTGGTAACTTGCCCATATAAACAAAGTGCTTTCATTGCTTCTGTTCTTTAAAACTTGGGTAATTATAAACCCTATATAAGTATCTTCTTGATAAAACATATAAAGTCTAGACTGTTCTTCGACTAAGGACAAATATACATCTGAGGGTATCCAGTCTGAGTAAGATTTTTTTATTATTTTTTTTAAATCTGGCTCTATTGTCTCAAAAGAGTATTTCACTTCCGCTTGCGGAATTTCTTCTATAGATACGCCATCAATAGTCAATCTCTGAACCATACTTCTTATACCTTTTACGAGGGCTTAGTCCTGCTCCTCTATACTTAACTGTTCTTTTAACCCCTAAATCACCGCCCCTTGCTTTTAATTCTGCTTGTACAATTTCTTGGTTAAACAAACCTAAGTAATCTGCGGCGGCTCGTAAATCTGTCCAATCTTTCGCTGGAATTCTAAGAAGTCTGTACAGCGTTCCATAAACTATACCATCTCTATAACTGTTAGAGAAAGTAGTATCTATATTACTAGTAGTTCTACTTGGTTTTAATGCAACAGCTAATTGAATGCCATTGGCTACAGCGCTTCCAGGAATTGGTATAACCCAAAAAGCATCTGGGGTTTTTTGTAAGTACACTTGTGGTACGGATGTTTTGTTTCTCCAATCGGAGTAATTAAGTTCAAGACTTCTAGGACTTATAGGATCTAAATCATTGCCGTCATAAGTCATCCAAAGTATCTGATGGACATCAGTGCCACTAGGTTGATCAAACTCATATTCATACACCCCAGGGATACTAGTAATAGCATCTAAATCAAAAGTGTAAGCTTTGGACCTTTCTGCAAATTCTATACAAGAGGATCTTAAAGTTGATTCAATTAAAGAATCTGGGCAATTTGGAACATAGGGAAGTATGTCTTTTACAAGGGAATCAAAAGCAGCCATTATCTAGGTACCTGGGTTGCGGAAGATTTGTCGTTGTTTGGATCAAAAATATTTTTTGATGCCCCACCTCCAGTTATACTAGACATAAATAATTGATAATGAGAGCCAGCTCTTTGTTGGTTTCCAGCAAATTCTGCATCTTTCATATAACACCTATATAAAACATAATCTATAATGGCATTACCATATATATCATCTATTCCTATGGTACTACTTGTGGAACTTAAGTCCGTAGGCACATCAGAATAAACAATTTCTATGTAAGCATTAAGTCCAGATTTAACTCCAGGGTATACGTAAAACTTTTTAGGATCATCTGGATCAAATATATAATGTTTTATTATAGACCCATGCGCAGCATCACCTGTAACGGTTGGGTTGTGCCAATCAGGTTCTATAGAATTTAAAACATCGGAATCTACTAACCTAATAGTCCGGCCACCTGTTGCGCTGTCTTGGTTGCTAGACATGTTACGCACTACTTTAATTAAAGTTAAGCCTGGTACAGTTTGTTCTGTCCCAGTAGCAAGTGAGTTATTAACGTGTTTAGCGGTTGATTCCGGTCTAAAATTAACTACTTCTCTTTGTGCATCGTTAATGTAACGAAGCAACTCAGCTGAAGTCCAACGAACGCCTGTTGTATCCTGTAAAGTATCTTGTACTCTCGATATTAAGTTTGCGCCCGATAGTGCCATTATTTTTTAGTCGTTTTTTTAACCGTTTTTTTCTTAGCTGGAGCTTTGCCACCAACGTAAGCTTCGTTAACATCAGGGGTAGATAGATCATCAGCAACAAAATGTCCTGCGTCAGTTCTAGCCCGAATTGGTTCTGAAGGTTTTTTATCTTTAATCGTATCCGGTTTATGTTCTGTGCAACCTTCTTGCAAACAGAATACACCTAAGTCTTGTCCAACTTCTTTCGGTACGCCTGCTGCTAATCTAATAGATGCGCCCCAAGTGGTTGAAATATACTTGTCTTCTTTTGATACTACTATCATAATTTACTCCTTAAAATTAATAGGTTATTTGTCTTCTGCTTTATCTTCTGGTTTGTCTTGAAGTGCATCAGTTTGCTCGTCAATGTTTTCAACAACTGTAGTAATTACACCATCGTAAGTTTCAGCTACTGTATTAACAATACCACTAACATCCTGTAAAGCTGCGCTAGAAATGTTTCCAGCAGTTTTAACAGTTTTATCAACTGTAGTCATGGCTATGTCTTTGCCGCCTTCAATAACAGAACTTACTGTTGCGCATGAAGTTGCAAATAAACCTAATAAAACTAAATATACATTTTTCATAATTTTTTTCCTTAAAAAGGGGTGGCCCAACATGAGCCACCCACAAAAGCATACTTAGTATGCAACATCCAATCTAATAACACCAAAGTCTTCAGTACTACCATTGTAGTCACTGTTGAACTTAGGCTTCTTAAGACCAAAGATTTTACCAATGGAGATACCATTTTGGTTACCGTAGTCGAAAGTATCTTCAACTATTTGTGGTAAACCGATATCGGCCATAGCAAGAGCTTGAGCTCCACAGAATAAACAAGCAGAACCGTCGATATTAGCATCGGCGCCCCATTTGTATCCAGCAGAACCAGCATTACCAGAAGCTCCAGATGTTGCGTTCGCTGTATTGAACACATGTCTGAACTCATGGACCATAATGCCATCAACCATTAAGCTTGAAGAACCTGAGAACAAGCTATTGCCTGGTCCTCTGACTCCAGCATTTCTTACGTTAGCTAAGAAATCTGAATCAAGTTTAAGATCCGCCATTACTTGAGGTGATACAAATAAATGGTATACCTCTTCTCCACCTGCGCTTCTTACTCCACGGATGTAGTTGTCTTTAGCATAAGCTTTTAGAGCAACTAAGCATTCGTAAGTGATGGTGTCAGCTGCTACCGTAGCAGTTACATCACCAGCAACAAGTTTGTTTGTAGCATCCCATCTTCTGTGCCTGTTGGCAGTTGGGGCTGTTACGTCTCCACCAAAAACCATGTCGCCAAGATTTTGTCCTGTATTCAGAACTGGTCTTAAAGCACCACTGTTTTTGAGGGTGTAAGAAATACCAGAAAGCGTTAAGAACGCTAATTGGTCAATACGGTCTGCCATTGCGTAAGCAAGTGCATCACGTGAGTTCTCACGAAAATTAACAACTGATTTTTGATCAGCAAGACGACCTGAAAGTCTGTTTGCAAATCTCAATTGATCAAGTTGTACAACAATGTCGAAAGCTCTTAAAGTCTCTTCATTACCTTCTAAGGTGTTGTCTCCAATAATACCATCACCAGACATGTCAGCAAGAAGTGTTAAAACAGCTCTTGTTCCTTTCTCTGATTGAGTAAGTTCAGATATTCTCTGAACCATAGCATTGGATCCGCTACCTGCGAATTGGTTAATGAAAGACATATTTCTTGCGACACGCCAAAAATCACGAGACCAGATCGTTAATTGTTCGCTGGTCAACGCGCTAAAGTTTGTGTTAGCCATTGGGCTATCCTCCAAATAAAATTAAAATAACCAGCCGACTTATGGAGCGGCTCATTGTCCGTATACCCTTTTTCGTTGGGAAACGTTCTCATAATTTTACGAACATGACGTCGACCAGTTTTACGCCATGATAGGCGAATACGTTTTTTTACCGTAACGACTCGTGCTAGATATCGGACTAGCGACCGAATACTTATATCTTATACTAAGGCTTAACCAAAGTCACCACGCATCCTTCTTAAAGTCTCTGCGGGCAAAGCGTCAAACTCTTCGCCTGATAATAAAGATAAATCAACTTTTTTCTCGCCTTTTGCATTAGAACCCTCTCCTTTCATAGCAGGAGGCTGTGATTCTGCGGCTTGTAATTTTTTAGTTACAGTAGAAGTTTGTTTTTTTTGCTGTAAAGCTGGATCTGATTTAATTTCAGGTGCGCCTTTTAACAACTCAGGCTTTTTAACTGCTAAAGTGTATTCTGTTGCTTTTGCTAACGCATCAGCAGCGGTATAACCTTGTACAGTAAACGCATCTCTAAGATCTATAACCTCAGCTTGTAAGTCTGCATCAAAATCGGCACTATTTTCGTTTAATATAGAAAAAGTAGCTTCAATTTCGGCAGCTTTAGCTTGCAATTCGGTCATTTCTTGGCTTTGTTGCACTGTTTGACCCATTTTTGCTTGTACTTCGAACATAAATTGTTCTTTTTCAGCATTTCTTATCTCGCTTCTTAACGCAACAGCTTTTTCTGTCTCACCATTGAGCACTAAGTCTTGATATTCAACTTCTTTTTCATCAAAACTGTATTCAGGAGCATTTTCTAAAGCTTGTTTTTCTGCTTCTGAAGCCTCATTTAGCTTTTTCTGCATTGCTTTGTTTTTTGCTAGCACTTCATCAAGCCTAGACTTGGGCACCATAGGCGCTTTAGGCTCTTTTACAGCAGTTTGTTCGTCAAGGTCTTGCTCGCTTCCTTCAATTGTTTGAATATCTGGTTGTGCAACTGGTTCGCTGTCTTCATCCACTCCTTCTTCGCTAATTGCTTCTGGTTCAGCTGGTTCTTCTTCCGCACTTTCTGCTTCTGGTTCTGTTTCAGCAACCTCTTCTTCTGCAACGACGTCATTTTGTTCTTCGACTTCTTCATTTTCGCCCTCCTGAACGTCATCAAAGTTAAGATCTACTCCAAAGGGTTGTGCTTCTTCTTCAGAAACAGTATCAGCCCCCGGCATACCATCCATAATTATCTCTTCTATTTGCGTCTCCGCAGTTTTCTTTTTGCTTTTAGCCATTTGAATTACCTCCTGTAGGTTTCATGGCGGCAGTTGCCAGTTTGGCGGCTGCCTGGGTTTCAGTTTGTCCTCGACGGACTTCATTCGTCATTCCTGACAATCTTTCTCTCAATTCAAGCTCTTCTTGCTTCATTTGAATTTTACTTTGTAGCTCAGCAACTTTAAGTTGTGGATCTGCAGCTTCGCCTTGTGCTTTTGCCATATTTAACTGAGCAGTAGACTCTAGTGTTTTGACTTCGGCTTCAAGTTTTTGAATTTCAAGTTGAGT
>Ga0209634_1002093_pt1 | contig 14171 bp, 15 predicted proteins | sample LinPmetageLP40_FD_184043 | JGI IMG/M metagenome (GOLD analysis project Ga0209634, IMG submission 184043) | Marine viral communities from the Pacific Ocean - LP-40 (SPAdes) (version 2) | ecosystem: Environmental > Aquatic > Marine > Oceanic | place: Pacific Ocean | collected 2010-08-26
GGTCTCCTCAAGTCCTATAGTCATCGGATGAATTTACTTATGAAGACATTGGCACCTCACAAGCCTGAATAATCTAATGAATTCATTCATCCGATGACTTCCTGAAAGACCCTTGATTTGTGTCCTCACGAATCAGTAGTGTGGGAAATATGTTTGTTGGGGAAGAACTACCAACAAGGGTGAAAAATTTTATATGATTGTCCGTAATTAGTGATTACTGCAATTATTTAGATTCCCGCCTTGTGCCCAATGTCATTAAGTTAATAAAAAAAGCCCTTGTTTGTGTCTCACAAACAAGCTCATAAAACGTTTGTGAGACACAAACGTTGGGGTGCTCTACCTTAACTTAATGACATTGGTCTTGTGCCTCCGCAGAGCTGAGCTTGATCAGGAATCTTAAGGATCTAGAAAATGACAATATATTACGGACAATGACAAAGAGCAGACCTGTAAAAGGTCTGCTCTTTGTCGGGATGACAGGATTTGAACCTGCGGCCTCTCCGACCCTAACGGAGTGCGCTACCGGACTGCGCCACATCCCGAAATCATTTTTATTTCGGTCTGCAAATCTTCAAAAACTTTGTGGAAAGTACAAGGACTACTGATATAAAAAGAGGTTATTATTCAAACATCCTCCTGAGTACTTTTACAGAAATTAAAAACATTCAATGGTAAAGAAGAACGCTATTTTAGCACGATCAATTGTTGGCTAAGATTGAAGCCATTACTGGAAACCTTAACAATATAGATTCCAGGATTCATTTGTGCGGGTATCCGTATTTCATTATGTTGATGCGCCTCAATAATTTTTTCAGCAAACACGCGCTTCCCTTGTGTATTGTAAAGTTGTATGGACGCAGATTGATCTTTATTGCCAGGAAATGAAATCACCAAGTCATCATATTGAGAAGTAGGATTTGGGTAAACTGTAATTTTCCCAAATCCTGATCTATTAACAGCCACTATATCAAAGGTTTCTGAAGAACCATCAAAATCTGTCTGCTTAAGCCTGTAATAGCTTTTACCAAAAACAGGGTTTTGGTCAACAGCCTCATAGTCGATAGCTATTGTGCTATTTCCTACACCTGAGATAGTTAATAAGGGGGTAAAGATGCTGCCATCCACACTTCTTTCAATAGTAAAATAGTCATTGTTCAATTCGGATGAAGTTGTCCATGTAAACCGAACCAGATTACGCTCTGAAGAAGCTTCAAATGATCGTAGTGTAATTGGCAATGGCGCATTAGAACCGCCTGCTGATGGGTTGCCTTCGTTGCTCCATGTACTACCTCCATTAGTTGTTCTTGCTTTGGATTGCCCATTACCTCCTGCTGATCCGATGTTTTCATAAATGGCATCAGTTGTGGCAGGTAAGGTTAGTGTTTGGGATGCGCAGACACCTACAGCTACAGATATATTGCCTATATTATCTGGCAAACTCTGCCCTCCTGACCAATATACGGCATCTATCACAGTACCGCTATCATCGTATAACACTATCTGCTCACCGCCATTAGTCAATACACCTACACTTGTACCAGCTGTACAACCGCAGGTAGCCCAATCAAGGTCGGGGGTAAATGAGAAGTCACACCCAACACCACAACCTGCTCCAACAGCACTTCCTACCAGGAAAAAATCACCGGCAAGTAATATGGTACCATCCGGAATGGTAACGCAAAAATCTCCGTCACAAAAAACCCAACAACTCATATCAACTGATGCTGCAGCCGTGTTATAAAACTCAACCCATTCGCCAGTATCAGGTGAATTAGCGCCATCATTGATGACTGCATTAATGTAGACTTCGTTGATCACAACTTGGCCGTGAGAACTCAACCCAAGGGTAAGGGTAAATATTATGGCTAAAAGGCTTTTTCTATTGAACATTCCCAAAGGATTAATTTGAATGCTCAAAAGTAGTTACTTGCTATTATAAGGTGAAGATTATTCGATAGACGAAAGGAATTACTCGATGAGTACTCGCTCATGGAAGATTAAATGAATTATCTATCGGGAGTGACCCTAGTTCAATCTTTAAAATATTCTTGTAGGTATCCTTTTACTAAGTTCTCATCTAGCTGTTGATCATCTTTCCCCAAAGATTTACTCGCAAAATCAAGGATAGTATCATCCAGCTTATTTTTAAATGCATGGCTCATCGTACCGGAAACAACAGCTACAATGTAAAATGATTTGAAATTCTTCAAGAACAACTTATAAGTCTCATACTCGATCAACTCCAGATCTTGTTGCCCTCCACTAAATGCATCACCTACAAAAGACTTAATAGCGGTAAGCATTCCAGCTACCATGTCCTGATCTATGGTTTCATTTTTGGAATAACTCCCCATCAGAAGACCCGAGTCCTGCTGGATAATGAAAATTTCTTCTATTTGAGGTTCTATCAGTTGAGAGGTAATGATATCTTTTTGGGAAACTCCTCCAAACCAAGATTTAATTCTGATCTTCCACCCTTCCCAAGAAAAAGTGTTTGCAAGCTGCTGATCTATCCGCTCAGATAACAATTTCATTTCTTTGAGGATATATTTCTTGATCATCTTGCCTATAATCGGATAAAGTACTTCAACTACCTCATCTTGAGATTCTTTGATTTGCTTCTTGATAGACTGCGTGATCGCATCCCCAAAAAGTAGTGGAAAGTTTTGCTGTAGATAGCTTATTTGATCATCCAATACTGGAGTTATCCTTGCCTCAATATCTTCTCTAGCGTTAAGGGACTTATCCAACTGTTGCAGCTTTTGGCTCAGTTCTTGGCGTTCTTCCAAGTCCTGTGCTAATAATATATGCCTCAGTTTATCGAACATTGTCAGTTTCGTGTGGTTAGGATAATGCTATTCTTGCAATTTTTTACCGATGTCTTCCAACATGCTTCCTAAGGTAGCTCTGTTGGCCTTCGCATCATCGAGGTTGCTTATTTCTTCAAGCGTCCTATCCTTCAATGACTTTACTGAGTCGTCAAAGTCATTTCGTAGCTCTTCGAGAAGTTTATCCATATCGCTGCGAAGTGAATCAATCGCAGTCTCAAGAATGGATTTTTGCTCTTCGATATACTCCTTTATCTTCTTAAACTCGGCATCATATTCTTTGATGTTTTGCCCAAAGATGATATCCTTGATGGCATCAATTCTCGGATCAGAAGCTGCTACAGCATCTGAATTTTTATCACCCACATTATTTTCTTCTAATTCCAAATCAATCTCTTTTTTGTTTTTAGCTCCCATAGCCAATATAGTTAGTCTTTTTTAAGTATAAGTTCTAGTGTCTTCACATCCATCAATCCTGAAGGAAACAAGTCGTGCTTCGACTGAAAATCTTTTAGGGCTTTTTGAGTTTCTATCCCAAAGTGCCCGTCCTTAGGGATTTCATACCCAAGTGCTATCAATGCTTTTTGCAATTCCCATACTTCATGATTGATGTCTCCATATTCAATAGTCAGTGCAGTATGATTACTCGCTTCATATTCGTCAAGTGATAACCCATTTTCTATGATTTCTTTGATGGATTTATTGCTATACCCTTTGGTTTTGAGTTCAGTGGAATAGGTTAATTTACCTTCTATGCGTTTGTTGATGGCAAGCATCTTATTGAAATAGTCGGAAACCTCCCTACTTTCTTAGCCTCATCAGGGTTCAATACATTGATGTTATTATTTTTCCATTCTGATCTTACAAGAGATCTTAATTTGTATGCGTTTTCGTAGTATTGCTGGAGTAGTACTTCATCATAATAGTTCACATCTATTTGTGAAGGAATAACGTATTCATATTCTTTTACTGAAAGTAACCACCCATACTTCTTGTATTGAAAAAAGGCAATTATTAGCAAACTGATGGTAATGATGATTATAGCTAACTTTTTCATTGTTTTTATTAATTCACCACTAAAATAAACATATTTTCGACTATTATTTCATAGCGTTTCGAAAAAGCCTATTGAAGCTTATATACTTAATTTTTCGCTTTCCCCAACTTTCTTACAGCCTGTCTCATTAGTATTTTTTCCATAATTAGATCAACTGGTTTAATCAGAAGTGCAATAAAAAGTTTTCCTAACATAGCAATCCAAAAACTACCGGTATATGTTTCGATAGCTGGATCCACAAGTCCCTCAGACAAAAGAACCAATACAATCACAATTAAAAAAGTAATAAACAATGCCTTTTTGCTTATTTGCGCTCTGGTCAATGCTGACAAAGTACTGGCCAGTTCTCTGTTATTTTGTTCAATGATTTTGGATTTTTCCTCTATAATTTCATTGTGAAGCATCGAGTCATTTCTTCCTTGTTGCATTTCGATCAAATATTGATTCGATTCGTGTTGATCTTCTATGAGTAATAGATTGACTATATCATTCTTCCATTTCACTTTTTTCAGAAGAAAATCATAGATTACACCGTTCCCGAAAAAATCTGTATTAATTCTTTTGTAATCACTCTTCTGATGGACTTCAAGCGTGTTTATTTCAGACTTTATACTTTCTAAAAATGGCGTACTATCAAATATATTTACTCCTTTTGCCACATTTAATATTGAATCGCAGCTCTGCAATACATTTCCATTGTCTTCGAAAATAAACAATTGTGATCTCCCTTTGTAAAATGCTAATTTGAGTTGATCAAATTCGCTGCTTCGCTGCTGGGTTTCCAAATTGTGCATATATGAAGGGAGTATACTTGATTTATAAGGGCTTATGTGGTTGCAGACTAGCGTGATATTTTATAGATGTTTTTTCCCAAGCAGATCATTTTGAAATTGATCCCTTCAAAGAAATACATTAAGTAGGGCAAGGCTTTGATTATCTCTGGATTTGAAATTATCCAGATTCGATCGATTTGATGCAGTGTTTGCCGCACTGTCTCTTTCCAAAGCATTCTACATGCTGATTCATAGTCCTGAAGTCCTGTGCAATCCCATACCAAACGGAATTTCTCCCCAGATTTTGCAGCAAACTTTTCTTTCCAGTCTATTATTAAATTTTCATTGGATTGATTATTCGATTTATCGGTAAAAGTGAATTGGCCATACTGTATATGTCGACTCTCAAACCATGCTATTCGTGCTTCCATCGTTTTATGATTAACTTAAGATCATTTCACCTTGTAGTGAAGGTTTCGTGATTTCAAAAATATCACTTTCAGAGGTCATCACTTTCAAGTCAAACTTGACGAATAGATTCATAATAGAAGCCCCTGCTCTGATCATTTTAGAATCACTTGCCAACCATACTTTTGCAATTTGTCGCTGAGTTTCTTTAAGTGCTTTTTGCCAAAATATTCTGGCCATCGGTTCATAGTCAATTAACTCGGTACAATCCCAAATCAAAATGAACTTTTCCCCAGGTCTTTGATCAAAGATATTTTTCCATTCCTTGATTGCAGCTTCAGCTGCTGCCTTAGTCAGTTTCCCTTCAAAATAAAACCTGCCATACTGCTTACCTCCTTTTTCGAACCATTCAACCTTGATTTCCATGAGTTATGCCTTTAGTTAGTTTGATTAGTTAATTTTCGATTTTATGTATTTAAGATTGAATGCTACAGATATTCAACTGCGCTAGACATTTCCAATTGTGATTTCACAGCTATCATTTGAAGAATAAAAAGTAAATCAGGACGTGCATTGTTACAGATATACCATTCTTTTGCGCTATCCAAATCCTTAGCCTTATATGGAAATCTATTAACCTTATTGGCGTGATACCTGGTAACTGCTTCTATTACTTGCTTGTTTCTATTTTGGAATAATGAAAACATGACTTATCGGTTTTGATTATTAATAAATTCTTACCCAAATGTGCGGGTTACCTTTGATTTATATGAAAACATTAGATGAACAAGACGCTATTCTAGATGAATCCATTTATTTCAGGGTTAAAAAAACTGGGGAAATGCTGACAACATAAAGAAGCAGGTAAAAAAGATTATTGTATTCATCAGTATGAATAGTTCAAATTATTATCTTGCTGACCTAAAGTTTTAAACATCAACTGTTTACTTGGTTGATGGCTAGGTAAAGTATATACTTCATGACAAAAAAAGTTATCCTATTGGGGAAATTTGGGGTTGGGAAAACTTCACTAATTAGTCAATTCGTACATAATAAATTTTCTGAACAATACCTGACAACTATTGGCGTGAAAATAGACAAGAAAGTGATCAATATTGATGGTACAGAGCTATCAATGATCATTTGGGATATAGCAGGTGAAAGTTCCCAGGCTAAAGTTCCAGACAACTACAAATTGGGTTCGCACGGAGTGTTTTTTGTGTTTGATGTGACCCGCCCATCAACCTATGAACACATGCAGTCTGAGCTTGAACTAATTCGAGCGTTAATTCCCGATGCTCCAATTAAAATTTTAGCAAATAAGGCTGATTTGATTGCTAGTGAGAACCTTAACGACCTGACATCTTCATTTGACCAGGATATCTTACTCTGTAGTGCCAAAACGGGTCAAAACGTAGAGGAAGCATTTTACCAATTGGGATTAAAAATGCTATGACCGCCAAAGACCATAAAGTTGAGTATTTGGATAAAAAGACTCAAGTGGTCCTGCTGGATGAACAGGGAAAATCGATAGATTCTTGTGACACATTGTTTCCTGTTTCTATACTTGGAGATCATCCAGTAAGTCATCTCCCGTTTCTGGAAAGCTCATGGGACACTGTCTTGTCCTTTGGGGTTAACCAACCGCTGGAATTTTCATGTGTCAGACTAGGTATCAATGATGAGGAAAAGTATTATGACACTGCACTCACAAAAAAAATTGAAAACAAAAAATCTTTTATAGTCTGGGTATTAACTGATTTTACTGACCATTATAGTTCTGTAGTATTTTTACAACAACAGCGCAATGAGTCGGAGATCAAAGGTGAGTTCCTAGAGTTGGAGCAAAAAAATATAATCTTACAGAAGCAACTCTTAGAGTTGAAAAACAACGAACTCCAACGAATTCAAGAATTCAAAGAAGGATTTTACGCAAACCTGAGTCACGAAGTCAGAACCCCAGTCAATGGAATCGTTGGTCTGACAGAATTGCTGAAATCAAAACCTGGCAGAGAAAAGGAATTGGAATATATTGACTCTCTTGAATCAACTGCCCAGCACCTGATATCGATAGTAAATGATGTATTGGATTTATCAAAAATAGAAGCTGGTAAACTCAATTTAAAAGAGGAAACTGTACATATTAACAAAACCATCAAGACCGTTTTCAATTCTTTTCAATCAATTTGTGATGAAAAGTCTATAAAGCTAATCTTAAGACATGAAGGTAAGATTCCTTATGGAGTAATAAGTGACAGGACGAAGCTGAACCAAATTCTGTACAATCTAGTGGGCAATGCGATTAAGTTCACTACGGAGGGCAGTGTAACTTTGATGATCAGATACCTAGAAAAAATCGCTTCTGTAACCAACGTTCAATTAATATTAAGAGACACCGGAATAGGAATTCCAGCAGACAAACTAGCATCAATTTTTGATCCTTTTGAGCAAATAGACAACGATATTTCCGTCAAAGGCACTGGGCTTGGATTAAATATAGTGAAGGAACTTGTCAAATTAATGGGAGGGGAAATAGAGGTAAGCAGTGAACTCAATGTAGGTACAACTTTCTTTGTCAACTTGTTTTTGAAAACAGCTTTTGAAACTAAAGAAGACACTTCCTCAAAACCTAAAAAAGACAACTCCATCATCGGGAAAAACATCTTGGTCGTAGACGATGACCTAACTTCTTTGGTCGTTTTGAAAGATTATCTAGCATCTTATGGTGCCAATGTATCCACTACCAACAATACATCAAATGTCATTGAGGTATTAAGTCGTGAGATGTTTGATATTGTCTTATTAGACTATCACATGCCTGGCATCAGCGTGGAAGAGTTGTTGAGTAATATCAAAAAAGATATCCTAAATATGAATAGGCTTGTTCCAACGATTGTTCTGACCGGGGACACGGATGACCAAGTGGCCAAAAAACTAATAAATAAAGGTGTGTCAAAAGTGATGTATAAGCCTTTTGAACCAGAGCAACTCATTCAAACTATTCATACAGTATCTAATAATTTTCTTGAATACAGCATAGAAAACATGTCCTTGGAGAATGATGTGGATCTTAGATATCTGCGCAAAATTATGGGAGGTGCTGAAAATAGCATCAATGATCTCATAGAAACATTCTGTCAGACCATGCCAACTAATATTGAGCAAATACTTCAACATTACCAAAATAATGAAAAAGATAGCCTTGCAGAATTAGCGCACAAGGCCAAATCTGGTTGTGCCTACTTAGGCATACACAAAGTTCAGCGTATTTTGCATAATTTAGAATCAGATATTTCAAATAATCGTGAGTTGAAGCACTATGCAAGCATTCTACCTGAAGTACAAAAAGGCATAACAAATATAATTGACGGTATGAAGAGCAAGCTCAAACTTAACCAGTAATATGAAGGACTTAAAGTGTATAGTAATAGATGATGATCCAATCTCTCATAATCTGATCCATGCATTAATTGAAAAGACCAGTGGAATTGTTCTTGATAGTGCATTTCAGAACCCTGAAGAAGGCGCTTCCTATTTATCCAATAACACCGTGGATTTGGTTTTCCTAGACATCGAAATGCCAGAAATGTCCGGGATAGACATTCTGAATAGCTTTAAAGACCTACCTCCTGTTATCATCATTAGTAGCAAAGAAAAATATGCCATTGAAGCTTTCGATTTCGAGGTTGCTGATTATTTGATCAAACCGATCGAAAGTTATTCAAGGTTTCTAAAAGCAATCAATAGGGTGAGGTCAGCTAAAGATGTTATCCCTGAAAGCAAGGACAACATTTTCATCAAGGTAGATTCTTTACTGATCAATTTCGATCTCAAAGATGTGATTTGGGTAGAAGCGTATGGAGATTATGTGAAACTAAAGACATCTTCAAAACTACATACTGTTTACTCTACAATGAAAGCCATAGAGGATAAGCTTTCAAAAAATGACTTTATTAGGATCCATAGATCATATATAGTAAGGATAGATAAAATCATGAATATTGACCATACTAACTTGGTCATTGCTAACAATATTCTTCCTATAGGAGCTAAATATAAGCAGTTATTGCTGCAGCGTATTAACTTACTCTAGACAAAATTTAGCATGGCTTATTCTTTAAGTCAAATATGTAGTTGGCTGTTAGCAAGAATAAGAACTATTGTTGCACCTGATTAGGAATGGTCACAGTAAATTCACAACCCTCCTTCAGCGATGATTTTACCGTAATTTTACCCTTTAGCTTATCAACTGTTTCTTTCACAATGTAAAGACCAAGACCTGAACCCGTATTGTCATCAGTACCTCTGTAAAACATATCGAAGATCTTATCCTTTTGCTCATGATCAATACCAACCCCATTGTCTGACACACAAATTATTGCTTTTTCCTGATCTGAATCAATCTTTATGTTAAGCATCGGTTCATCACTATCCAAATTGGCATACCTTATTCCATTGGATATAAGATTATCAAGTATGATCTCTAATCGAAATTGATCAGAAATAAAAGGCGACTTCACATTAATATCAAAAGTCTTCTTTATTAATGCTGCCGCTTGGAAATGTTTCAAACTGTCAAGACTTGTTTTGACCAATTCTTCAAAATTTATTTCATCAGTATTGATTCTCAAATGGGAGTTTCTAGAAAATTGAATTATATCCTTTATTAGGCTATCAAGCTTCAATACACTTTTTTCTTTAAGATCAACATACTCTTTAAGCTTAGTAACATCCCATTCCTCTTTTGATAGGTTTATCAATCCTAAAACAGAAGCAACAGGTGCTCTCAAATCATGAGATGCTCGGTACACAAATTCATCAAGCTCGTTATTAGCCTTAGATAATTTATGCATCAATTCTTTGTTTTCATGTCTCAATCGATAGGCATCTAAGGCATAGTCGATTGTTTGTTGAAGCTCTTCCTTCTTCCACGGCTTAGTAATATATCTAAATACCTTTCCTTTGTTAATGGCAGATATTATAGCCTCCTCATCACTGTACCCTGTCAATATCACCCTCACTACATCAGGGTAGAGACCATATATTCGCTCTAGGAACTCAACCCCAGTCATGTTGGGCATGCGCTGATCTGTGATCACCAAACTGACATCATTTTTTTCCATAAAGGCAAGTCCTTCATCAGCCGAATTTGCCACCTTTACGTTATATTCCTTACGGAAAATTACCTTGAAACTATCAAGGTTCTTTTCTTCATCATCTACATATAGGATTAATTCTTTATCGCTTTGCATGATGCAATTTTGGTGATATTCAATTTAACAAATACAACCTTAACAATGTTATGCTTTTCCATTTTTATGTCTGACGTTGAGGGATATATACCTTGAAAGTAGCACCTATTTCTTCATTGTTGAAGAATTCTATACGTCCCTTGTGATCTTCCATTATGCCAAGGCTAATTGATAGTCCCAATCCAGTGCCTTGACCAGTATCTTTAGTAGTGAAAAATGGTTCAAAGAGTCGATTGCTATTTCCCTCAGGGATACCTACCCCATTGTCCTTAACCTCAACGACCAGTTCATTTCGTTCCAAGTAAGTGCTAATGACAACTTCTCCTTCGCCTTCTATAGCTTGTATAGCATTGCTTATCAAATTCATAAACACTTGCCCGAGTTTGGCTGGGTAACATTCAATTTCAGGAATGTTACCATATCTTTTAATTACTTTTACGCGATATTTAAAGGTGTTGTAAAGCATCAAAAGAACATTGTCAATTCCATTATGGACATCATAATTGCTCAACATCCCGCTATCCATTCTTGAAAAAGACTTGAGTCCCCTGATGATATCAGAAGCTTGCTCTGCCCCCATATTGATATTCATAGTCATTTTGGTCATATCAGTGAGCAACTCTTCGAAACCAACTTCTTTTTTCAAGTGGTTAATCTCTTTTAATTTACCAGATATATTGTCAGCTGTAATTTCTTCATAACTATTGACCACCCTCAGTACATCCTCAATTATTAATTTCAACCCTTCCCCCCCAGTACTTAGATAATTAATTGGATTATTGAGTTCGTGAGCAATACCTGCCACAAGTACTCCAAGTGAAGACATTTTTTCTGCCTGTACTAGTTGATCTTGGGCTTCTCTTAATTTTAGAATGGTATTTTCAAGTTCTCTTTTTTGCAACTCAAGATTATCATTTAGCGTATTAAGTTCTTCAGTCCGCTGCCTTAATTCCTCCTCAGAGGTGGCAATTTCATCATAAGCCGCTTTCAATTTATTTTCAGCGACTTTCAATTCAGAAATCTCATTGATATACGAACAATTATATACTACTCCTTCGAATTCAATATTTGATGCATTCACCAATACGGGTAAAGTTTCTCCACCCTTTTTCACATACGAACTTTCAATATCCCGCGCAGGAGTAGTCATCCTCTCCTTAAAGAGTCTTTGCCATGTGTCTTCATTTAACAATGGGTCAATATCATAAATTTTAATATTGGAATAATCATGGCCAGAATACCCAGAATAATCCAACGCAGCCCGATTTACATATTTGTAACTTCCATCTTCTCTAATCCATTGAATCGCAATTGGAGCATTATCGATCGTCTTCTGTGCCATTTGATATTGCATTTCTGTCTTTTTCTGCTCGGTAATGTCAATAATGACTCCCTCCAAATTTATCAACTCACCTTTTTTGTCATAAACACCCACTCCCCTATCAAGCACCCATTTTTCTTCCCCGCTCGCTGTTGTGATAGCATAGGAGACTTTGAAACTTTTCTTTTCATCCAAAGCCGCTGTGATTTCTTCCCAAACAGAATCAACGTATTCACTTTTTAAAATATGTTCTTCCATTTTGACTGCTCCGTTGATTAACTTTTTCGCAGGATAACCTGTTAGCTCTAAGCACCCTTCACTTACATACAACATTGTCCACCTACCATCGTTCAAATATCTGTAAGCCATTCCTTGTAGGTTCTCTAAAAGTGTTGAATAGCTTCTCTCTCGTTCTATTAGAAGGATGTTTTGCTTTTCAATTTCGCTGGTTCTTTCACTACATAATGTTTCTAAATGCTTTTGATATTTATTCAACTCTATTTCCAGCTTCTTCCTTCTTGAAATATCATACACACTTCCTATAATCGTTGGCGATATACCTGTCTTAGGAGCAGCACATAATTTGCCAATTGATTTCAGCCATATATAATCTCCATTCCTGTTTTTGATTCTAAATTCTAATTCCTTATTGTGTGGATATGCATCAAGGTGCTCTTTGTGCATCTTTTTCATAGTCACATTATCATCGGGATGAACCTTCGTTGCAAATTCGGCATAGCGCATTGCCTGATCTCCTTCCTTGAAGCCCATTAAAGTATAGCATTCTGAACTTATTAGAATCTCTTCTTTGCTTGTATCCCATTGCCAAATTCCAGATTCAGTTGCTTCTAGCGCAAAAGAAATTCTGGCATTGCGTGCTTTTTGTTCTCTCACAAAAGTCAGCAACTCTTCTCTGGAAGCTTCTTCTAAGTTTACACTTTCTATATTCATCTATTTCTATATTTAGCAATGCTGTTATTCTCAATTTAGTTAAAAAAAGTCGAATGCAAACTCTACCTAAATGCCTAAACATATATCTTTGAGCAAGAAATGAATTCAGCTCAACGACTTTTAATATTATTATGGCTATTGATCAATTACGGGTCGCTATTTGCCCAATACGATTTGGTCAATAAGACTGAGAAATTGCTTCTGAAAGGGAAGCACGACAATGCTATTCAGCATATTCATAAATCGATTTTAAAGGATTCGATCAACGCTGCAGCCTATCAGGCATATGCCATATTCTACACCTTTTCTCAGAACACTCACTATCACATTGATTCGGCACATTATCACAATTTGACAGCACTCAATCACTTTGATGTTTCGGACGAAAAGACGATTCAAAAACTTCGTAAAAATCACTTCACTCTTACCTATTTACAGCGATTCAAAAAGCACATTGACAGTTTGGCATTTCTGGAGGCCACTTCAAAACCGACTATTAATAACTACAATCACTACTTGGACATTTATACTTCCTCTCAATTATTAGATTCCGCGATCGCACTTAGAAATCAACTGGCTTTTAAAATCACCCTAAAGGAGAACACCTATCATAGCTATCGGTCATTTATGGAGCGGTATCCTAAGGCAAAAGAAATAGAAGAAGCCAAAGCCCGTTTTGAGAAATTATATTTTGACGAAAGTGTGAAAGATGGGCAACTCAGTAGCTATCTAAAATTTCTCAAAGATCATCCACAGTCTGTGTATAGATCGCTGGCCGAAGAACAAATTTTCGAATTATCAACTGTCGATAATAAGACTTCAAGCTATCTAAACTTTGCTACACAATTCCCGGATAGCAAATATGCCAAAACAGCACTGGATTATGCCTACCATTTGGAACAATCCATTCCAAAAGTCAACACTAATTGGACAGGCTACTATGACTCCTTGAATACGCTCCACGAGGCAAGTCAAAAAGTGCTGATCCCTTACTACAACAATGGTTTTGGCTTTATTAATAGTAAAGGTGAAGAAGTGATTCCAATATCATACAACACTGAAAAAATCAATTCTCAATCTTGTCCAGTTGCCTTGAAAGATTTTATCTGGCCTAAATACAACAACCAATTAACTACTAAAAATGGAATGTCGTTTTGGAATGGTGAACTCGATCAAATATCAGATATTGGGAATGGGCTTTTGATCATCTCAAAAGATGGGCTATATGGTGTCATTCACAAATCAGGACATGAGGTGCTTCCAATAGAATATTCCGACATCAAACTAGTTGGTGGAAAATTCATTGCATATCAGATCAATGGTCGTTGGGGAATTGCCTCTGCTCTTGGAAGAATCCTCTTAGTCCCCAAGTATGAATCGATCATTGGAATCAACGACTTTTTGCTATTCCAACAGCGAGATAAATGGGCAATTGCTAACTCCATGCTCATCATTAAATCTCTAGAAACTCCTTTAGAACTTCACTTCATATATGACGATTACGAATCATTTGATGAAGGTCAGATGATGGTATATCAAGGTGAAAAGGTCAACCTAATTTCGGAAGGTTTGATTCCCAAA
>Ga0209634_1002094_pt1 | contig 14168 bp, 20 predicted proteins | sample LinPmetageLP40_FD_184043 | JGI IMG/M metagenome (GOLD analysis project Ga0209634, IMG submission 184043) | Marine viral communities from the Pacific Ocean - LP-40 (SPAdes) (version 2) | ecosystem: Environmental > Aquatic > Marine > Oceanic | place: Pacific Ocean | collected 2010-08-26
GCTGTACCAGCACCTGTTCTGGTTCTTCGGTCACCCCGAAGTCTACATCATGATCCTGCCGGGCTTCGGCATGATCTCGCAGATCGTCTCGACCTTCAGCCGCAAGCCGGTCTTCGGTTACCTCGGCATGGCCTATGCCATGGTCGCCATCGGCGTGGTCGGCTTCGTCGTGTGGGCGCACCACATGTACACCGTCGGTCTCGACGTGAACACGAAGATGTACTTCACCGCCGCCACCATGGTCATCGCGGTGCCGACCGGGGTGAAGATCTTCAGCTGGATCGCCACCATGTGGGGCGGGTCGATCGAATTCAAATCGCCCATGGTGTGGGCGATCGGGATGATCTTCCTGTTCACCGTCGGCGGTGTGACGGGCGTGTACCTGGCCAATGGCGGTGTCGACGATGTCGTCCACGATACCTACTTCGTGGTCGCGCACTTCCACTACGTGCTGTCGATGGGTGCCGTGTTCTCGCTCTTCGCCGGGTTCTATTACTGGTTCCCCAAGATGAGCGGCCGGATGCATTCCGAACTGCTGTCGCACCTGCACTTCTGGGTGTTCTTCATCGGCGTGAACGTGATCTTCTTCCCGCAGCACTTCCTCGGTCTGCAGGGCATGCCGCGCCGCTATCCCGACTATGCCGAGGCGTATGCCTACTGGAACGAGATCAGCTCGATCGGTTACATGATCATGGCGGCTTCGATGGTCTTCTTCTTCGTCAACATCGTCTACGCCTTCGTGGCGGGCAAGAAGGTCGGCAACAATCCGTGGGGCGAAGGCGCCACCACGCTCGAATGGACGCTGAGCAGCCCGCCGCCGTTCCACCAGTTCGAGACGCTGCCGGTCATCGAGGACCATCACACCGCTCACGATCACATGAGCAAGCCGCAGCCCGCTTAAGCAGCTGCGAAAGACTGGACACGAAAGAGCGGCCGGTCCCATGGTGGACCGGCCGTTTTTCTTTGCTTGCCCGGAGTCTGAGCGAATGCCCCAGATGCGTACCATCGATACCGGTTCAGCCAGCCTGCGCTGCGCCGTCGAAGGCGACGGCCCGTTGGTCATCATGGTCCACGGCTTTCCCGAGAGCTGGTACAGCTGGCGGCACCAGATCGGCCCCGTCGCGGACGCGGGTTTCACCGCCTGCGCGATCGACGTGCGCGGTTACGGCGGATCGGACAAGCCAGAGCCGGTTGGCGCCTATGCCATGGAACATATCGTCGGCGATCTGGTAGGCCTGCGCGAAGCCCTTTCGCCCGGCGCCCCGGCGGTGCTTGTCGGCCACGACTGGGGGGCGCCGATCGTGTGGAATTCCGCGCTGACGCATCCCGCTCATTTTCGGGCCGTCGCGGGGCTGTCAGTCCCATTCGCCGGCGTGCCGAGCCGGCCATTCACCGAGATCTTCCGCGAACATTTCACCAGCCAGGGCAAGTTCTTCTACCAGGAATATTTCCAGGAGCCGGGGGTGGGCGAGGCCGAAGCGGAACGCGACCCCCGCGATTTCGTGCAGCGGATGATGTATTCGATCAGCGGCGATGTGCCGCCGGGCGACTATTGGGACAAGCCGCTGGGCGCGACTTTCCTCGAGGGGCTGCCCGATCCCGCGCCGGTAGCCTGGCTGACCGAGGACGATCTCGATTTCTACGAGGCCGAATTTCGCGCGTCCGGCTTTCGCGGGCCGCTCAACCGCTATCGCAACCATGAAACCGACTTCGAATGGCTGAAGCAGTGGAACGGCAAGCGCATCGAGCAGCCCGCCCTGTTCATCGGCGGAACCCGCGATCCCGCCACCTTCCTGTTCGGCGCGATCGAGGATCCGGTGGCGCTCATCCGCATGTTCGCACCGCGCATCGAAGGTCACGTGCTCGACGGCGTCGGTCACTGGACGCAGCAGGAACGGCCCGAAGCGGTAAATACGATCCTGATTGACTGGCTAAAGCGCCTGTAACGCCTTATATGGCGACCGATCCCATGACCCAGACCGTCCCCACCCAGCTCCCCGCCGAATGGCGCGATTTCTTTGCGCTGACCAAGCCGCGCGTGATGAGCCTGGTTATCTTCACCGGCCTGTGCGGGCTGCTCGCCGCGCCGGGCACTATCAATCCCATCCTGGGCTTTACCGCGGTGCTGTGCATCGCGCTGGGTGCGGGCGGGGCAGCAGCGCTGAACCAGTGGTGGGAAGCCGACATCGACGCGGGGATGAAGCGCACTGCGGCCCGCCCGCTGCCCGCGGGGCGGATGAACCGCACCGATGCGCGCGACTTCGGCGTCCTGATCGCTGCCGCTTCGGTGATGATCATGGGCTTGGCGCTCAACTGGCTGGCGGCCGCGATCCTGGCGTTTTCCGTGTTCTATTACGCGGTCATCTACACGGTCTGGTTGAAGCCGCGCACCCCGCAGAACATCGTGATCGGTGGCGGGGCGGGGGCCTTTCCGCCGCTGATCGGATGGGTCGCGGTGACCGGCGATATCACGCTGATGCCCGTGCTGCTGTTCCTCATCATCTTCATGTGGACGCCGCCGCATTTCTGGGCGCTCGCGCTGTTCGTGAAGACCGATTATGCCAATGTCGGCATTCCGATGATGCCGGTCGTCCGGGGTGAAACCTCGACGCGCCGGCAGATCTTGGCCTATGCCGTATTGCTCGTGCCGGTCGCGGCCGCCCCGTGGTTCATCGGCGGGACGGCTCACCTTTACGGTGTTGCTTCGCTTGCGCTGTCGCTTGCCTTCCTTGCGCTTTCGGTTCCGGTCGCTTTTCGGCAGACTGGTACCAATGACACGATGAAGCCCGAAAAGCGCCTGTTCGCTTTCAGCATCATCTATCTGTTCGCCCTGTTCGCCGCGCTGGTGGCCGACCGGGTAATGGCCAATCAGGGATGGATCGCATGACGCCCGAAGAAGAAACCGAATTCAAGCGCCGGCAGAAGAGCCGCAACCTCGTGGTTGGCGGTATCCTGCTGTTCCTCGCCGTTCTTTTCTATGTGATAACCATCGCTAGGATGTGAGCTTCGCCATGACCGCTGCTACTATCGATACCCGCAAGAACCGCACCGCTCTGCTCGCTTTCGGTGGTGCACTGGCCATGCTCGGTCTGGGCTACGCAGCAGTGCCGCTCTACCAGTTGTTCTGCCAGGTTACCGGCTTCGGCGGTACGACGCAGCGCGCGACCGAGAGCGATGCGGCCATCGCCGAACGTCTTGGCGCCAGTGCCGGCGGGCGGACGATCTCGATCCGTTTCGACGGGACGACTGCGGGCGATGTGCCCTGGAGCTTCCGCCCCGAACAGGTCACCGACACCGTGACGATCGGTCAGCGCGACATGGCTATCTACCTCGCGAAGAACGAATCCGACGAGGCCATCACCGGGACCGCGACCTTCAATGTCGAACCCGAGCAGGCCGGGGCCTATTTCAACAAGATCCAGTGCTTCTGTTTCACCGAGCAGGTGCTGCAGCCGGGGCAGGAAGTGCGCATGCCGGTGCTCTATTTCGTCGATCCGAAGGCGCTCGACGATCCCAACATGGACGGGGTGGAGCAGATTACCCTGTCATATACTTTCCACCGGGCGCTGGAATCTGCCGAGTAGCCCCTAGACCCCAGCGCATTGGCGCATTAAGGGCACCCGCAAAGCGAAACCCAGGACGCGAGTACTATGGCTGGCAACGTCAATCACGAATATCACATCCTCGAACCCGATATCTGGCCCTTCGTCGGCTCGTTCTCGGCGCTGACCTTCACCAGCGGCATGGTGCTCTACATGCACGAAATGGCCAGCGCGCATCTCGTGCTCGGCCTCGGCATTGCCGGCCTGATCGCGACCTTCTTCGCCTGGTTCGGCAACATCGTGAAGGAAGCCGAACGCGGCGACCACACGCCGATCGTCCAGCTGCACATGCGCTACGGCATGATCCTGTTCATCGCCTCGGAAGTGATGTTCTTCGTCGGCTGGTTCTGGAGCTGGTTCGATTTCGCGCTGTTCCCGAGCGAGTTGTCCGATGTCGTGGGCGGGACTTTCCCGCCTGCTGCCATCGAATACGTGATCGATCCCTTCAGCCTGCCGCTGCTCAACACGCTGATCCTGCTGTGTTCGGGCACCACCGTCACCTGGGCGCACCATTCGCTAATCCACGGCGACCGCGATGGACTGAAGAAGGGCCTGTGGCTCACGATCATCCTGGGCGCCGTGTTCACCGCGATCCAGGCCTACGAATACGCCGCAGCGCCGTTCGAATTCGGCGGCAACACCTACAGCTCGGCCTTCTACATGGCGACGGGCTTCCACGGTTTCCACGTCCTCGTCGGAACGATCTTCCTGATCGTCTGCCTCGTGCGGACCTACAAGGGCCACTTTACCCCGCGCCAGCACTTCGGCTTTGAAGCTGCGGCATGGTACTGGCACTTCGTCGACGTGGTGTGGCTGTTCCTGTTCATCACCGTCTACGTCTGGGGTGGCTGGGGCGCCGCCGTCCACTGATGGCTGCCGACAGGCTCGAACAACAGGAAGGGCAGCCCGGCACCGCCGTGGCTGCCCTTCTTGGTTCTTGCCCCACGGTGGATAAACCAATGCCGACCCTGAAATCCTTCACGGGCGGAAATAGTCCCACCGTGATCCCGGAGAGCAGCGCGCTGTGAGACGCATTCCGATATTCGCCACGGTCATCGTAGCCGCCGCCATTGCGGTCATGATCGCGCTCGGTTTCTGGCAGATCGGCCGGATGGAGGAAAAGGACGCGTTGATCCAGCGCGCCGAACGGTCGCTGGAGATGGCGGAGCCGGTCGGCTATCCGCGCGATCCGGCCCTGGCGGAGGCGTTGCTGTATCGCCGGACCGAGGTGACCTGTGCCGAGGTGGTCGGGATCAACACCGTCGCCGGGACCAGCCTGCGCGGCGAAAAGGGCGTCGCCCACCGCGCGACATGCGCGCTGCCCAGCGGCGAACAGGTCCGCATCGACCTGGGATTTTCGCGCAATCCCGCGCCGGTCGAATGGGCAGGGGGGGCGGTTAGCGGAACCATTGCGCCGGGCGGCCGGATCGTCGCCGCGCAAGGCGTGGCCGGTCTTGCCCCGCTGGCGCCGCCCGATCCACGCGATTTGCCCAACAACCACCTTGCCTATGCGGGCCAGTGGTTCTTTTTCGCGCTCACTGCGCTGATCATCTACATCCTCGCGCTGCGGCGCCGTGCCACGCGGGCTAGGGACGTTTAAAGAGCCGCTTGCTTGCCCGCCCCGGCATGCCCCGCTAACCGCCTATCCCGATGAAATATGTCTCCACCCGCGGCAGCGCTCCGTCGCTCGATTTCGCCGGCGTCACGCTCGCCGGTCTGGCCAGCGATGGCGGGCTATATGTCCCGGCACAGTGGCCGCGCTTCACGCATGACGAAATCGCCGCGATGCGCGGTCTGCCCTACAGCGAACTGGCCGCGCGGGTGATGAGGCCCTTCGTCGGCGATTGCCTGACGCCCGAGCGGCTGCGCGAACTGACCGCCAAGGCCTATGGCCGCTTCGCCCATGCGGCCGTGACCCCGCTGACCCAGCTCGACGAGCGGCAATGGCTGCTCGAACTGTTCCATGGCCCTACGCTCGCCTTCAAGGACGTAGCGCTGCAATTGCTCGGCCTGTTGTTCGAGGAGTTCCTCGCGCGCGAAGATGGCAGCCTGACCATCGTCGGGGCAACCAGCGGCGATACGGGAAGCGCCGCGATCGATGCGGTGGCGGGGCTCGACCGGGTCGAGATATTCATGCTGCATCCCAAGGGCCGCGTCAGCGATGTCCAGCGCCGCCAGATGACCACCGTGCGCGCGCCCAATGTCCACAACATCGCGATCGATGGCAGCTTCGATGACGCGCAGGCAATGGTGAAGCGCATCTTCGCCGATCCCAACGTGACCGACACCCACCGGATCGGCGCGGTCAATTCGATCAACTGGGCGCGGTTGATGGCGCAGGTGGTCTATTACTTCGCCGCCGCGCTGCAATTGGGCGGGCCCGACCGCAAGGTGGCGTTCAGCGTCCCGACGGGCAATTTCGGCGATGTCTTCGCCGGCCATGTCGCAGCGCAGATGGGCCTGCCGATAGAGCGGCTGATCGTGGCGACCAACGTCAACGACATCCTGCACCGCGCGCTCAGCGCCGGCGATTATTCGGCCGGGGATGTGACACCCACCGCCGCACCCAGCATGGACATCCAGGTCAGTTCCAATTTCGAGCGGCTCTTGTTCGATGTCGGCGGGCGCGACGGGATCGCTCTGGCCGAGCAGATGCGCGGGTTCGAAAGCGCACGCGCAATGCAGCTCACCAATGCGCAGCGCGAAGGCGCGTCTGCGCTGTTCACCAGCATGCGCGCCGACGAGGACGACATGGCGCGGGCCATGCGCTGGGCATGCGAGGATTGCGCGGAAATCGTCGATCCGCATACCGCGATCGGTCTGCACGCGGCGCGCGTGGCCGAACTGCCGCATGACGTCCCCGTGGTCACGCTGGCCACCGCGCATCCGGCGAAGTTCCCCGATGCGGTCGAACGGGCGACGGGCACGCGGCCCGGGCTGCCGGCCCGGGTCGGCGATCTGTTCGCGCGCGAAGAAGCCTATCGCGAGCTTCCCGGTACCTATGAAGCCGTGCGCGACCACATCGTGGGGCATTCGGCCTGATGGCCCAATTGCGGCGCGATCCGGTGCTGATGGTCGGCGAAGGCTGGGACGCCTATCGCCTGCTCGACAGCGGGCACGGGCGCAAGTTCGAACAATATGGTGACTACCGCTTCATCCGCCCCGAACCGCAGGCGATGTGGTCGCCGCGCCTGCCCGAATGGGACGCGCATGGCGAATTCGTCCCCGGCAGCGACGAGGACGGCGGTGGCCGCTGGCAGTTTGCGCGCGACGTGCCGCAGGATGGCTGGACGCTGCGCTGGGGCGACGAAGCGCGCTTCACGGCGCAATGCACGCCGTTCCGGCACCTCGGCTTCTTCCCCGACATGGCCCCGGTGTGGGAATGGATGGGGACGCAGCTCGGCGATGCACGCGATGCCGAAACGATGAACCTGTTCGGCTATACCGGCGTGGGTACGCAGGCGCTCAGCCGCTTCGGCCGTGTGACGCATGTCGATGCGAGCAAGAAATCGGTCGCCCAGGCGCGCGAGAACGCCGCCATGGCGGGACTTGATGATCGCCCCATCCGCTGGCTGGTCGAGGATGCGATGAAGTACGCGGCACGCGAAGTGCGACGCGGGCGCCGCTATGACGGCATCATTCTCGATCCGCCGAAGTTCGGGCGAGGACCGGATGGCGAGGTGTGGCGGCTCGAGGAAGGATTGCCGGAGCTCGTGTCCGATTGCCGCCAGTTGCTCGATGCCGACAGCCGGTTCCTTTTCCTTACCGTCTATGCCGTTCGCATGAGCAGCCTCAGCCTGGCCGGCCTGCTGCAGGAACTGTTCGCCGAACTGCCGGGCACGATCGAACATGGCGATCTGGCGGTGCAGGAGGATGGCAGCGGACGGCTGTTGCCCACCGCGATCTTCGCGCGCTGGTCGAATCCGCGCTAGGACGCTGCCCATGGACGATTCGCTGATCCTCGAAGTGGCCGATTTCGAGCACGACGTGCTCACCGGAATCTATTCCGAAGAGACCGGCCGGCCGCAGCCGCTGCGCTTTACCATCCAGGCGCAGATGAAGCCCCTGCGCCGCTATGATCCCGACACTTCGCTCGATCACTCGAAGAACTACATGGATCTCAAGTTTGCCGCCTCGGAAGCCTTGCCCGAAGGCGTTCATTTCAAGCTGATCGAGGCGGTGGCCGACCATGTTTGCGAAACGCTGTTCCTGCAGGACCGGCGCATTACCGCAGTGACGGTCAAGATCGTCAAGCTGGCGATTGCGGAGGCGGACGAGAAGATCGGCATCACGCTCCACCGCGAGCGGCGTGAATGAAACGGATCGCGGTGGACGGCCTGCCTGGCGATCCGCTTGCGGCTGCGGCGCTGTTCCACGGACAATGGCTGCCGCAGGCGGAGGATGCCCTGGCCGGGGGCGATGACGCCGTCCTCGTCCTCCCATCGGCCGATCACACCCACCGCGAATGGCGGCGGGCGATCGTTGTCGCCCTGGCGCGCAAGCATGCGCCGCGCCGGATCAACATGATCGCGGGGGAAGGCGCGGCGCTCGCCGCGATCGAAAGCTACCTTGCAACGGCGCCCGGCGTGACCGGCCAATATCTGGAAGCCTGAACCATGGGCGTGCGTATCCTTTTCCTCGGTCCGTTGCGCGATCTCGCCGGGCAGGACGAATGCGAAGTCGCAGCGCCGCTCGGTTGGGACGGTCTGCTGGCCGCGGTGAACCCCGCGGTTGCCGAACAGCTGCGCGAGGCGCGGGTCAATCTGGCTTGCGCAGGCAAGGTGCTGGCGGACAAGACCCAGCTGTCGGCGCGGGATGGCGACGAGGTTGCATTGTTGCCGCCGGTGAGCGGTGGCTAGGCTCGTTCTCCAAACGCCGCTCGATGTCCGCGTGCTCGAGAAGGGGCTGTCCGTGGGAGAGGCGCTGGCCGCCTTCAACGCGGCGCAGGGCGCGGCCGGGGCGGTGGTCTCCTTCTGCGGCAAGGTCCGGCCGGACGGCGACGTAAAGGCGCTCGAACTGACGCACTACGAACCGCTTACGCATAGCGGCATGCTGGACCTGGCGCAGGCGGCAAAGGTGCGCTTCGGGCTCGAAGGCGCGCTTGCCTGGCACCGCGTGGGGGTGATGACACCGGGTGAGGCGATCGTGCTGGTGGCTACCGCAGCACGGCATCGGCGCGATGCATTTGCCGGTGCCGATTACCTGATGGACCATCTCAAATCGGCGGCGTGGTTCTGGAAACGCGAGAAACGCGGCGATGCATGGCACTGGATCGAGCCGCGGAAACAGGATCATGCCGATCTGGAGCGCTGGAAATAAATTCCGTTCGTTGATCGAGATCAAGGAATCGCCGGCTGCTCGGGCGCATCAAGGCTCCAACAAAGGAGCCCGCCATGTCCAAGCATTTCACTCGCGAACTCGTTGCCGAACAAGCTGCCATCGTTGCGGCGCCCAAGACCATGCCCGAGACCGACCGCAGTTTCGAACTGCCCAAGGGTCTCTATATCGCGACGGTGGGCCTGTATCTGGGCTTTCTCGCAGTGATGGCTGCGGGTCTTTCGACGCCGGGGCTGATCATCCCGATGGTCATCTTCACGCTGTTTATCGTCGCCGGCTTCGGCCTGCCCGCGCTGTGGACGCGGATCGGTCCCGAGCATCGCGGGCGCAACATGAGCTGGGCGAAGCTCGTAAGCCAGGGAATCGTCACGCATACGGGCCGCGTGAAGGCGGGGGACGCCGCGGTCCAGATGCTGATCCTGCCGGCGCTGATCTTTTGCTGGGGCATTGCCACGGTGACGATCGCCGCCTTCGTATAGGCACCTTTCCGGTGGGGGGGACGCGGGGCCGGGCAACCGGCTCCGCGTTTTTCGTATGCGCGATCAGCGGATTTGTGCGCGCAGCCTGGCCAGCACGTCGTCTTCCTCGCGCACCAGCGCGATGACGGTCTCCCGCGCTGCTGCGATCGCGGCGCTGTCCTGCGCCTGGACGGTCGCAGCGGTATAGAGGATATCGAGATCGCCCAGCGCCGTCGCGGCAATGCTGCGCGCCGAATCGAGATCGGCGAGGGCCACTTGCGCCGTCGCCCAGCTATCGCTGCCGATCGCGCTGCCGGCGGCGGCGGCGACCCTGCGCTCGGCTGCCGGGACGGCACCGGTGAACTCGGCATGCGCCCCGCGCGCCTGCTCGACCAGTGCAGCAAGCCGCTCATCAAGGCTGCCCGACATCGTTACCGGAACTTGCGGAACCTCCAGCTGTCGCCCCGGGACGGGCTCGAACGTGCCTTCGGCGCGCTCCACATCGCGTGTCGCCAGCGAAGGGTAGCGTTCGGACGCGGTGCCCGCGCAGCCGGCCAGCAGGAATATGGCGAGGGGGAGGGCGAAAAGCTTGCGATCGATCATCCTGTCTTCCATATCACGCAGGCCGCAGCGCACCAGCGGGGATGCAAAATTCCTCGCGGCGAGCGTTGACTTGCGGCAACCTATCGCTTAACGGCACGCTTCTTTCCGGGGCTGCTTCATGTAGCCTGACGGGCGCGCCGTGCATCGCAAGATCACGGCACAGCAATTTGAACGAGAGATAACCACCATGTTCGCAGTAGTGCGCACGGGCGGCAAGCAGTACCGGGTTGCCGCCGGAGACAAGATCGCGGTTGAGAAGCTGGCTGGCGAAGCCGGCGATACCATCACGCTGGGCGACGTCCTGCTCGCAGGCGAAGGCGATTCGCTTTCGGATGCCGGCAAGGTTACCGTTTCGGCGGAGATCATCGCACAGGCCAAGAGCGAAAAGGTGATCGTTTTCAAGAAGCGTCGCCGTCACAACTATCGCCGCAAGAACGGTCACCGCCAGCAGATGACGCTGCTGCGGATCACCGACGTCGGTGCCGGTTCGGCCAAGAAGGCCGCGCCGAAGAAGGAAGCCGCTCCCAAGGCCGATGCCGCGGAAGACAAGGCTCCTGCCAAGAAGGCTGCGCCCAAGAAGGCCGCTGCCAAGACGACTGAAGCCAAGAAGTAAGGAGCGCGGACGATGGCACATAAAAAAGCAGGCGGTTCGTCGCGTAACGGTCGTGATTCGGCCGGTCGTCGCCTTGGTGTGAAGAAGTTCGGCAGCGAGAACGTCATCGCCGGCAACATTATCGTGCGTCAGCGCGGCACCAAGTACTATCCGGGCAGCAATGTCGGCATGGGCAAGGATCACACCCTGTTCGCGCTTACCGACGGCAAGGTCCGCTTCCACAAGGGCAAGCTCGACCGCCAGTTTGTCTCGGTCGACATGATGGCCGAAGCCGCCGAGTAAACCGGACGCTCCGATAACGGGATCGTCCAAACGGGACGGTCCCAGCCGGGTCCACGATCCGGCAACCGAAGAGGGAGATGGGGCCGACCCGTCTCCCTCTTGTCGTTTCTCCTTCTTCAATTCCGCGGCGAAATTTTCTTTCGCCATCACGCAATTGTCACGCGTCCGGCCTAGGAGCCCGGAGCGTGGACCGAAGGGGAGATTACCTATGTTCCATGTAACCGAACGGCTGCTGTTGCGGCCGGCATGGCCCGAAGATGCCGAAGCGCTGCTGGGCGGAATCGCCGATGAGGCGATCGTCCGCAATCTTGCCAGCGCGCCGTGGCCCTATCTCCCCAAACACGCCCGCGAATTCGTCATGCGCCAGCACGACCCGCGCTATCCGGTTTTCCTCGTTACCCTGCCCACGGGCAGTGGCTCCGAAGTGATCGGCTGCATCGGCATCGATCCCTGCGACAGCGCCGATGCCGAGATCGGGTATTGGATCGCACGGCCCCATTGGGGCCAGGGCTACGCCAGCGAAGCGGGCCGCGGCGCGCTCGAAGTGGCCCGCCTTCTCGGCCACCAGCGGATCGAGGCGGGGCATTTCGTCGACAATCCGGCATCGGGCCGGGTGCTGCGCAAGATCGGCTTCCTGCCCACTGGCCGGGTCGCGCCCCGTGCGAGCCGTGCACGGGGCGGCGAAGCACCCTGCAAGCTCTTCAGCCTCGACCTGCGCGCCGATGCCCGCGCGCGGCCGCAGGCCGCCTGAAGCCAGGCAAGAGAAAGGCCCCGCAGGCGCTGTACCTGCGGGGCCTTTCTTCGTTCAGCTACGAAGCCTTACTCGGCGGGCATCAGCGCGTCGCTGAAATCGCCTTCGTACAGCTTGATCAATTCGCGGTCGTCGTGATCCCACGGGTGGAAGCCCGGCTTGAAATAGGCCAGCCACGCGGGGAAGATCCGGCGCACGATGCCCGGGCTGACGGTGAGATATTTGAACAGGCCCCACTTCGCCTTCCAGCCGGTAATGCCGTCCTGTTCGAGCAGAGCGAGCGCATCGGCCCAGCGGTTCTTGAAGAAGCGCGCAGTAACCGTGAGCATGACGAGGCTGCGCACGCGCCAGCGCTTGCCTGCGGTCCAGTCCTTGGTGGCGTGGTTCCAGGTGTCGAAAGCGACGCCCTTGTGCTCGATTTCCTCGGCTGCATGCCAGCGCCACATATCGCGCACTTCCTTGTCGGCGGTGGCGAAATGCTTCGGATTGGCGAGGAATTCGGCTGCCATCATCGCGGTGTAATGCTCGAGCGCCATGGTCACCGCCAAGTTCGCGATAGCCGGGCGCCCCTTGGTCAGCGCGAGCAGTTCCGCCACCCGCGCGTCGATCGTCTTGATGTCGTAGCCCGCGTCCTCGGCCAGCCGATTGAAGGCGATATGTTCGCGGGTGTGGTTGATTTCCTGCTTCACGAACGCGCGGATCTCGCTCTCGAGCTTGGGATTGGCGCCTTCGCGATGCGCCTTGACCGCCTCGATGAAGAAGGCTTCGCCGCGAGGGAAGGTGGCCGACAGGGCATTGTGCCAGGCAGTGCCGAACGGTTCGCCCGCCCACCAGCGCCGCGGGCTGGTGCCGCGATTGAAGCGCTCGTCGCGCACGGTGATGGTCAGTTCGGCCGGGGTCGGCGCGGCGTCACGCAAGTCGGTATCGATCGTAACGGGGGCGTTCATCAAAAGCTCCTCGGGATTAACTGACATTGATGTAAGTAAGGCCTACTTACATTGCTGTCAATAAATTGGCGTCACGCCTTTCGCGGCCCTGCGCAATGGGTTACCGCACCGGTCAATGGCCACGCGCAAACGACTATCGCCCGAGGAATCGCGACTTGCAGCGCTCGAGGCGGCACGCGTGCTGTTGATCGAAGCGGGGCCGCAATCGGTGACGTTGAAGGCGGTGGGTGCGCGCATCGGCCGCACCCATGCCAATCTGCTGCACCATTTCGGATCGGCGGCGGGCCTGCAGAAGGCGCTGGCCGGCCATCTTGCCAAGACGGTGTGCGACACGATCATCGAGGCGGTCCGGGCGAGCCGCGCGGGTCTCGGATCGCCGCGCGAGGTGGTCGACCTGGCGTTCGATGCATTCGACAAGGAAGGCGCTGGCGCACTCGCCAGCTGGATGATCCTGACCGGTAACGAGGACGCGCTGACCCCGATCGTCGAGACCATCCATCAGCTGGTCGATGAAATCGCGCCCGAGGAAGCCGCGCATGGCGCTGCCCCGACGCAGGTGCATGAAGAGACATTGGCGCTGGTGCTGATGGCCATGGGCGATGCGCTGATCGGCACCGCGCTGTCACGCTCGCTCGGGCTTCCCGAAACAGCCGCGCGCGACCGGGCCGAGCGCATGCTCACCCGGTCGATGGATATCACTCTGCCGCAGGGTTGAGCGCGTCGCGCATCCATTCCGGCGCGCTGTCCGCGTCGATTGCATCCACCCGCAGATGGTCCACCGCCAGGCCGAGATCGGGGTAATCCGACTTGCGTCGCTTGTCGTCGGAACGCTCGAGCGGGACCACCACCAGCCGCCGGTTGACCTTGCTGCGCCAGTTCATCCGGGCGGTGTTCTCCTGCCCGATATAGCAGCCCTTGCCGAAGCTGACGCCGTGCAGTTCGGCGGCGTTGGTTTCCAGCCACAGGATGTCGCCCAGTTCGGCCCGGCCTTCGGGCACGCCCAGCGCGAGGCGGTGCGCCCGCCAGTCGGCGTCCGCTGCTTCATCGCTGTCGGCAACTGGCGCCAGCCAGCGCTGGCCGAGCGCGGCCAGTCGCGGGTCGGCAGCACCGCCATCGCCCATCTCAGCCTGCCAGTGCACGGCCACGCCTGCATCGACCGCGATCGCGATTTTGCGGCGCAGGCGGTAGAGCGACAGCCGCTTGGCCAGATCCTCGGCCGCATCGGCTTCGCAATCGATCAGCACTTCCCCGGCGGCGCTGGGCCATACGAGGAAATCGAACAGCGTCTTGCCCTGCGGCGTCAGCAGGCCGGCATAGGCGGGCAGGGTTCCCGTGACATCATTCGTCACCAGCCCCTGCAGGAAGGCAATGACATCTTCGTCGGGGTCTTCGCTGGTGAGGCGGACGATGGCTCGGTCGAACAGGCGGGTGGCAGTCATGGGTGACAGATAGGCCGCCCGACGCCATAGGCAACCACATGGTCGAATCGCTGACAATCCGCCGCCCCGACGACTGGCATCTGCATTTCCGCGATGGTGACACGATGCGCGCCGTCGTCCCGCAGACCGCGCGCCA
>Ga0209634_1002095_pt1 | contig 14161 bp, 20 predicted proteins | sample LinPmetageLP40_FD_184043 | JGI IMG/M metagenome (GOLD analysis project Ga0209634, IMG submission 184043) | Marine viral communities from the Pacific Ocean - LP-40 (SPAdes) (version 2) | ecosystem: Environmental > Aquatic > Marine > Oceanic | place: Pacific Ocean | collected 2010-08-26
AAAATCAAGCGCACTATTGGATACAAATGTTATAGCAGAAGAAAAACTATATGGATATCATAGACTTGATGACCCATTGGTTGCCATGGGAGATGGAAAGGGCTTTATGACTAGCATGAAAAAAAGTAAAGCTATGGAGGGTCATGAAGAAGAAATTGTAAAACCTATTTTAATAGATAGAAATGACGGCCATCTTGAGACAATAGTGCCAGAACCAAAAAAATGGTAATGAAACTTACTCCAGGCGGTGTTCCAGAACTAGGAATGGTAGAGATAGCAACAACCAACTTTGGTGGACATCCTCCTGAGTTTTGGGCAAAACAGTTAACTGAAAAAATAGTTGGCTATTCAGAAGACAGTGCGCCTCATATAAAAGAACAAGCCAAAGCTTACGAAGATATAATTTATAAAGTGTGTTTGATTTACTTGAATAATGCTATAAAATCATATAAGGCATCTTTAATTCAAGAATTAATACAAGGAGATGCAGAGGATTTAGCAAAAATAATAAAAGGTATTTAAATGGCAATTACATCAACACTAACAACTAGCTTTAAAAAAGAACTGTTAGAAGCTAAACATAATTTTTTAGCTTCAGGAGGCAACTCTTTTAAACTAGCTTTGTACACAAGTTCAGCAACAATGGGTGCTGCGACTACTGCGTATACTACAACTGCTGAAGTATCAGGAACAAATTACACTGCTGGTGGTGCAGCGTTAACTAATGTAAACCCAACAAGTGGTGGTACAACAGGATTCACAGACTTTGCGGATTTAACTTTTGGCACGGCTACTGTTACTGCTAGAGGATGTTTAATTTATAATGATACAAATTCTGATGTATCTGTAGCAACCATAGATTTTGGTGGGGATAAAACATCCACAGCAGGAGACTTTACAATTGTATTCCCCGCAGCCGCAGCAAGCACAGCGATTATCAGAATCGCTTAATATTTTATGTCCCTAAATCAAGGTTGGGGTCGGTATACCTGGGGATCTGAAGGGTTCGGTTCTGACGCTGTTGCTGAAACAGCTCCCACTTTATTAGCCACAACAGGAGCTCCTCAAGCTGGAGTAAATGGACAAGCAATAGCGAGCTTACCTGGAGTTGTAGGTAGTGTAGGAAGTTTATCTGTAGCTGTAGATGGTGAGGCTATCGTAACCCTTACTGGATCAGGTACTGTAGGAACAAGCGCATTAGGAACAGCAACCACAGTATCAAATAACAATTTATCTGTTACACTTAATGCTGCAACTGGATCTGTTGGAACAGTTACAACAGGTGCAGAAGCAAACGTTTATCCAATAGGACAGAGCGCAATAGGATCAGTTGGAACACTTTTAGTTTGGTCGCTTATTGATGAAACTCAAACTCCCAACTATACTACTATAACAGAAACTCAAACTCCCAATTGGGAAGAAGTTGCGTAATAAAGAAGAGGAAAAATAAATGGCTAGTACATACGTAAACAACCTAAGACTTAATGAAATGGCCACCGGGGATGCCAGTGGTACCTGGGGTACAAACACGAATACGAACCTGGAATTGATTGGACAAGCTCTTGGTTACGGCACTAGAGCCATAGCTAACGCTTCAACCGACAACATTACTATTGCAGACGGAGCTTCTGATTCCGATAGGGCCATGTACCTTAAACTTACTGGCGGTGGTCAGGCTTGTACTGTAACGCTATTACCCAACACCGCATCCAAAGTATGGATGATGGAAAACGCCACTTCATACACACTAACTTTTACGCAAGGCAGTGGAGCTAACGTAGCAATACTGGCTGGGGAAACAAAAATTATAGCCACTGACGGAGCTGGCTCTGCTGCTGTAGTTTATGACGTATTAACCGATACAAACTTAGCAGGACACACAAAAGTTGATGACCTTACAATTGGCGATGATTTAGTTGTAGGCGGAGATATAGACTTAGAGGGTGCTATTGATGTTAATGGAACAGCTAACCTAGATGTTGTAGATATTGACGGAGCTGTAGATATGGCTTCTACTCTGCAAGTTGATGGAGTAGCAACTTTTACTGGTAGAGATATTCATAGTGGTGGAATAACAATCGGAAATGCAGGACAAATTGGTTCCGTAGGAACTGTTGGTGCAATAGCTATTGCTTCAGACGGTGTGGTAACATTTAGTGCCGGTTTAACTATGTCTGGTGGTACAGCCAACATAGATGGTGCAACTCAGGCAGACGGAACTATTACAGTAGGAGTTGACGATACTGGGCATGACGTTAAATTCCACGGTGCTACCGCTAGTGCCTATATGCTTTGGGATGAATCTGCTGATGATTTAATCTTAGCAGGTGCAGCAAGAGTAGTTGTTCCAGATAGTGGGCTAGTATTAGGAAGTACAGCAGTCACTGCGACAGGAACAGAACTTAATTACGTTGATGGTGTAACATCAGCGATACAGACCCAAATAGATACAAAAACTTCAACAGGTAAAGCTATAGCAATGGCTTTAATCTTTGGTTAATAATAGGAGAATATTATGGCAAACCCAAATCTAGTAAATGTAACCTCAATATACGGTAAGAGTATACAAGGAGCATTAACTACTACAGTAACAACCGACTTATTGACTTGTGCAGCTGACAAGTTAATTAAAATAAACAGCATTATTATAGCTAATATTGACGGCACTAACGCTGCCACAGTAACAATGGGCATCATCAAAAGTGGTGGCTCAGTAGTTTTATTTGCTTCAACAATCTCTGTTCCAGCAGATGCTACTTTAGTTCTTGTTGATAAGAACTCAGGTATTTATCTTCAAGAAGCGGATGTCTTAGAAGGTGGTGCAGGTGCAGCTTCAGACCTGACCTACACTATTAGTTACGAAGAATTAGATGACGCATAAAAGGGTATTTAATTATGGCTCATTTTGCAGAACTTAATAGCAGTAATGAAGTATTACGAGTAATCGTAGTTTCTAATACAGATGTAGATGCCAATGGTGGTGATTTACACGCAGATGCAGAAACTTTTGTTACAACTATTGTTCCTCACTCAACAGGTGGAGTAGCTTGGAAACAAACATCTTATAATGACAATTTTAGAAAACAATACGCAGGTAAGGGATATACTTACGATTCATCAAAAAATAAATTTATACGCCCACAACCTTATCCATCTTGGTCATTAGATTCTAGTGACGATTGGCAAGCACCAGTCGACAAGCCTGATGATGACAAAATGTATAATTGGAATGAAACAGACACACAATGGGAAGAGGTATAACACATGACTAGGCAAATTGGAGCAGTTACTGATGCTGCCTCTGGTAATGGTGGAGTTGTTGGACCAGCTTATGTGCCAACGAAGGAAACTATAGATGCGATTATAACGACATTTAATTCAAGTGGTACTCTTTCAACAGCCTCGACAACAACCGCAGTTGAATACTTAGTTATTGCTGGTGGCGGTGGTTCTCAACCATCTGGCGGTGGCGGCGGTGGAGCAGGTGGTTATAGAACAGCTAGTAGTCTCTCTGTTGATGCTTCTACAGATTACTCAATTACTGTAGGTGCAGGTGGTCCTGCGAATAATGATGGTGGAACTTATGGTGATGGTTCAAATTCAGTTTTTTCTTCAATAACTTCTATAGCTGGTGGAGGTGGTGGAATGTTCCAAGGAACTCCAGATGGAGCAACAGGTGGTCGTGATGGAGGTTCTGGCGGTGGTGTTGGTGGTAGGAGTTCTGCTACGAATGGTACAGGACATGGCGATGGAACAGCAGATCAAGGTAATGATGGTGGTAACCGAGGTGGTGGTGGAGCTAACGCACTTTGTGGCGGTGGCGGTGGCGGAGGTGCTAGTGCAGTAGGTGGTGATACTAGGGACACTGGTGGTGGTGGCGATTTTAGTAGTGGTGGTCATGGCGGAGCAGGTACGGCTTCTTCAATCACAGGTTCATCTGTAACAAGAGCAGGTGGAGGTGGTGGTGGAGGCGATAATAGTGGTCAAAGTGGAAATGCTGGCTCTGGTGGTGGCGGTAGAGGTACTGGTTCAGGTAATGTTTATAGAGCAGCAGGAACAGCAAATACAGGCGGCGGCGGTGGAGGCGGTGGTAATCCTGCTCCTTCTGGTGAAGATGTTCAGGGTGCTGCTGGTGGTTCTGGTGTTGTTATTATCAAAGAACCCGAAGTTGATGGTGACTTAATTAACACTTCTGGTATATGGAGTATGAACGCTGTTTATACTGCTGTAGCAGGAGGCAACTGGACTTAATAGTAAATTTAATAAAAAGAGGAAAATAAAATGGTATATATAAATATATTTATGTGGATAACCGCTATTGTTGCAATAGCATCACTTGTGGCTGCCGTGACACCCACTCCGAAAGGAGATAAGTTTCTAGGCAAATTGTATAAAGTTATTGATTTTTTAGCTTTAAACATTGGCAAGGCTAAAGACAAATGAGCTGGTGGAAAAAAGTGACAAACTTCTTACAGTGGAGCGTGTCAAACAACACTAAAGACGTAGAAGCTGTAGACGAAACGGAAATGGAAACCGTCAGAGCACGTAACAAAAAAGGACGTTACCTGGCAGATGATAAATCTACCCCGGATGTTAATGAAGCTTACGTCAAACGCAAAAAGAAAAAATAATGGCCACCGCTAAAGACGCTCTTAATCAAATACAGTCACACGAAAAAGAGTGTGCCATACGTTATCAGAACATAGAAAAACGTCTTGATGAAGGATCTGAAAAGTTCAGAAGACTAGAAAATCTACTTTGGGGAGTTTATCCTTTTATAGTTGGCGCTATAGTTTTAACTAAGTTTTTATAAATAGGTCTAAAGAAAACAATGAATGATGGTTCAGGAAGATTTGGTGGTGACATGGACAGAAATGAGGTGGAAATTGACCTTAGTAAGTTCATGGCATTGTTACAAGAACAATCCACTTTAAAGGACAGAATAAGGGAGTTAGAGGACGAAGGCACTAAAAACCCCCATCAAAGATGGATATTCCTTGCTCAAGCCATAGACAGTTGGCGTATATTCCCTAGAGCCTTTTTAAGTGTTTACATGTATCTGCTTTACTACACTACCTTTTGGTTCATGGATTTAGCAGCACCTAGTTTTGAGCAATCGGGATTAATCTCTATTGTGGTAGGTGCAGGTGCAGCCTGGTTCGGTCTTTACGCAGGTACTTCAGGTTCGAGTAAGTCCTTTAAAGGCGAAGATAAGTAATGAAAAAAAAAATAACTTTTACAGCAGTTCTGCTTTTTATAGGGTTATTAGGAGCAGCAGACAATGAACCTGAAAACCCTGACTGTACTGCGGGTACTGAGTTTTGTGAACAAAATTCGTTAGACACAACTAACAATACGGTAACTAGCAATACCAACGTAAACACCAATACTAATACCAACACGAACACGAATACATCAACCAGTACAGCTACAAATACGAACACCAATGCCAATACGAATGTTAATACCAACACAACAACGGCAACAAATACGAACACCAATGCCAATACCAACGTCAATAACAACACAAGTAATAACACTAACGTAAACACCAGCACCGCAACCAATACGAACAACAATACAACGACTGCTAATAATACGAACACGAATGATTCAACAACGACCAATACGAATGTAAATACATCCACCAACAACAGCACAGTCAACAGTACCGTTAATTCAAATAATAACAGTACAACAAATAATACGAATACGAATAACAACACTAGTAATAATACGAGTAACAACACCAATACGAATAACAACACCAGCACTTCGGATAATACGAACACAAATACAAATAACAACAACAACACATCCACCTCTGATTCAAAGGTAGAAACGGATAACACCAACACAAATAACAACAATAGTGTTACCGATAATACAAATCGTAATATTAACGAAAACAATTCAACGCAAACTATAAAACAAGAGATAACTAGTAAAGCACCCCCTGCTTCTGCTATAGCTCCTAGTATCATGTCTTATTCACAAGACTTATGCACTGTGGGTCGGTCAGGTGCATTTCAAGGACAAGTGTTTGGTTTCTCTGGAGGGCGTACTGTTACAGACCAAAATTGTGAAAGGTTAAAGCTAAGTAAATATATTTACGATATGGGCATGAAAGTTGCAGCAGTATCTATTCTTTGCCAAGACGAAAGAGTATTTCAAGCGATGGAAATGGCAGGAACGCCTTGCCCTTACATGGGTAAAATAGGTAAAGATGCTACAGAAGGTTGGAAAGTCAACAGAACCGATAGACCCGATTACGATATAAAAAGGAAGCAATTTATAAAAAAATGTAAAGATACTAGACACGTTGCAGGGGACTCAGAAGGTTTAAACAAAAGCAAACGGACTTGTAAAAAAGAATGGAATAATGTGGGCTAAGAAACCAGACCCAGAATATAAAGCAGAATGGTTTGTTGTAGTGGGTATGGTAATTCTAGGGATTACAGTCTTATTCGTATCTTTTAATGCCAAAGCCGATTACATTTATGAAGCCAACCAGGCTTTATACGATTTACAAACTAACTCAATAGGTTCAACAGGGTTAGGTTCAAATGACGATGCAGTATCTGGAGCATTTAATATAGGATTTACTTTTGATTTTTATGGTCAGTCTTTTACTCAAGCTAGAATGGCAACTAATGGTTGTCTTCACTTTAAAACAAGTGGTGCTTATTGTAATGACTACACACCAGATCCATTACCAGAAGTAACCTACACGCTTTATCCTTTTTGGACTGATCTAATAAAAGACAATGGTTCAGGCATGAGGGCTAAAGTTTTTGATGATTACACCATTTTTGGTTGGTATAACATGAGAGAATATAATCGGGCGAATTCCGATAACAGCTTTGAAGTCTGGTTATACCCTAATGACACCTATGAGTTTCGATATGGCGAACTGGATATTATTAACCATGATGTTTTAATAGGAGAACAAGGAAGTGCAACCGAAACTTATACATACCTTTTTCACGATGAATGTAGTACAGGAACTACCAATGTATCTGGAACCTGTGTCAACTACGATTGGAACTCCAGTAGTAATACTTATAACGCTTTATTAGAAAGCGGTGGATCATTGTATGGCGATAGCACTAATCAATCATTGTGTGCAACCACTCCTTTAACTTCAGTTAACTGTTCGGGTTATGCGGCAGCGTATTTAACGCAACAATGTAATTTAAACAGCCTTCATTCTAGTTCTTGTGCTAATTACTGGAGTGCTTATGACGATCAACAATGCGAAGATGATCCTCAATATTCACCTTCCTGTGCAGGTTATACACAAGAAGCCTCAGTAGCTTATTATGTGCAAGATGAATTTGATTATGGGTACGAAGATGATTATGGTTTTACCCAGGATGATATGTGGTATGACGAAGAGTACGATGAGTGGCTAGACCCTTATGATCCCTGTTACGAAAATAACTGTGCAGACTTTACCGATGCTGATTGGTACGAACTTGACATAGAACAGTTTGGCCAGGATCAGGTAGATGAATGGTACGGAAACGATGTAGAGTTTTCTGATGATGGTTATATTGAATACGGAACTGTGAATGAAGAAGAATATTGGACAGCCATTGACGATGGTATGGAAGTATATGATTTAGAACAAGAAGCAACATGGGCAGAAGAAGAAATTTATTTAGTTTCTTACGATGAAATTGAATACGATCCTTTGCCTTTTGATACCAGCGAAGAACTTATAGAAGATTTTATTCTCCATGAAACTGTATTAACAGAAGACTACGAGGATTTAGATACTTATATAGAATTTGAAAGCGTTGAAGAACTTGATGAATGGTACGAAGAAGAACGGGAACAGATAGAGGAAGAAAGAATAGAAGAAGAATTACTGGCTGAAGAAGAAAGTACAGAGGAATTAGAAGAAGTATTAGAAGAAGAAATATTTGAAGAAGAAGTGGTAGAAGAACTCTTTGAAGAAATAGAAGAAGAAAGATTAGCAGAAGCAGAAGAAGAAATTTTAGAAGAAAGAGCAGAAAGAAGTAGTGGAATTACCGCTACCCAATTAAGCGTAGTAGCTGGCACTATTCAAACAGCTTCCAACAGTGTTACAGGAACTACGGCTCGTACATCAACTCGTACATCAGGTTGGGGCAGTAGCACAAGTGGATCGGGTGGTAGTTATGGCAGTAGTGGAGGTTCTGTTGTTACCAGTACCGCAGGTAATACAACCACAACAGCAGTAGCCAGTGCAGCTTCAGGGGGTGGATTTTCTACCAGCAGTTCTCCTAGTATTTCAGATCAAATACAAACGGCACAAGTTCAAACCAATACAGTTTTAAGTTTAAGTCAGGATATGGGTTCAACTAGCGGAACGGGCGGAAGCACTCAGACAGTGAGTAATGTGACTACAATAATAACTCCAATGCCGATATTTGATTCAAACCCACAAGTGGTAATGGCAGATGTGCAAGTAACCGATATGCAAGGTGAAATTGATACTGCTGTTGGAGGTGTAATGACCGCATCAGAAGCTGACCAGATAGCTGACCAAATAGTTGCTGATAATATTAAAGAACAACAAGAAGCAGGACAAACTACCCAAGAAGAAACAGGAGAATATGGAGATCAGTCTACTTTAGTAGCTTTTATGGGCTACGTTCCTGGGTTTGATGCTTATAGGGAAGTACAGATCCCACAACAGGAAACTTGGTACGAGCCAAAGGCAATCTATGCAGATGTCACAATTTCAGATAACATAGAAGCGTTTTATGGATTAGCAAGAACGAACATTAATACGATGCAAAGTTTAATTAATCAACAACCTAATTTATAGGAGAAGAATATGGAATGGTTTAAATCAAAAGCAGGGCAGTTAATCGCTTTAGCAACCATCGTAAGTACCTTAGCGGGATTTGGTTATGCCGGGGCTGGTTACGTTAATCGTTTAGAAAACTTAGAAAAGAAAATAGGAGGCCTAGGCGAAACGGAAGATGCTCAACAAGTCATAGAACAAAGGTTTGCGACTATTGAAACCGCAGTAGAGTATTTAGAAAAAGAAATTGATGGTATAGAGATTCCTGATAACAACGATAAACTTTCTAATATGAAAGCATCTATCGCTAGTTTAACTAACGATGTAGAAAGAATACTTAGTGATATTGAAAAACTAGAGAATGGGAATAAAAATCCTTTAGCAAATTAATTATGAAAATAGGTTTGATAATGGGTGTGCTGTTGCTTTCTACCGTAGCAGGTTCCGCTTTTTGGGTTAATTCATTACAATCACAGATTGGTGAATTAAAAGGCAATCAGATGATATTAGAAGCCAAGATTCAAGAACAGAATGAAGCTATTGAAACTGCTTTAAACAACCAAAAAAAAGCACAAACCTTGATGGCTTCTTTAGAAAAAGACAAACAAGAAGCAATGCGTAATGTTAATAGATTAAGAAAAACATTTGCTAAACACGACTTAGATGAATTGACTTTAGCGAAACCAGAACTCATGCAAGGCAAAATAAATAGGGCTTCTAAACGAGTCTTAGAAAACTTAGAAAAATTAACCGACCCCAATCAATTTGATGAAGAAATTAGCGATACTACTTAGTTTAGCTGTAGTGGCTTCAAGCTGTTCTATGATGGGGGATAGGGTCAAGCCTGTTTCCGTAACCACTATTGCTAAACAACAACCGATGTACCATCCACCTTTACCAATGGAAGTGCAAATGGATCCAGTTGATTGGGAGATACTAACCCCAGACAGTATGCAATTGTATCTAGATAATTTAGAAAAAGGAGAGGCTCCTAGAAGAGCATTCTATAGTTTATCTAGTAAAGAATACGAACATTTAAGTATGGACATGGCAGACATCACTAGATACATTACAGAGATATTGGGAATCGTTAAGTTTTATAGAGATTACGATAAAGAAGAAGAGGAAAAAAATGAGTAAAGCACCAGACGCTTTTGTTTACAACGCAACAATGGAAAGAGTTATAGACGGTGATGGATTTGTACTAAGTGAAATAGATTTAGGTTTCAAAGTAAAGTTAGCTAATCAATCGGTTAGAATGGCTGGAATTGATTGCCCAGAAAGTAGGGTAAATACAAAAAGACAACCAGAAAGAACTAAAGAAAAAAAATTAGGGTTGCAAGCAAAGGCACGATTGAAAGAGTTATTAACGGGTGATATAAAAATTAAGTCATTGGGCCGTGGCAAATACGGGAGGTTGCTTGCTATACCATACGATAGTGAAGGTAACGATGTTTGTGCAAAACTTATTGAAGAGGGTTTGGCTGCTCCTTATTGGGGTGGAACAAAAAAAGCTAAAGTCAGAGATGACGGAACTTGGGGAGAATAATATGCAAATATCGCAAGAAGGTTTGTCGCTAATAAAAAAATACGAAGGCTGTGAGTTAGAAGCATATCTTTGCCCGGCTAATGTATGGACTATAGGTTATGGACACATTAAAGATGTTAAAGAAGGTGACCAAATAACCAAAGAAGAAGCTGAGTATATGCTACAAGAAGAAATGATTGAGTATGAAGGCTATGTTAATGACATGGTAGATGTGGAATTAAACCAAAGCCAATACGATTCTTTGTGCGCTTGGGTATACAACTTAGGACCTACTAACTTTCAAAGCTCTACGTTATTAAAAGTTTTAAATGAAGGCAAGTACAATGAAGTGCCACAACAAATAAAAAGATGGAACAAAGCCGGTGGCGAAGTCTTAAATGGTTTAATACGCAGAAGAGAAGCAGAGGCTTTATTATTTGAAGGAAAAGAATGGCTTTAACTAAACTAATACTTAATCCTGGCATTAATAAAGAGTCTACCGACCTTATGGATAAAAGCGGATGGGCTGATGGTAATTTAATTAGATTTAGAAAAGGGTTGCCAGAAAAAATTGGTGGTTGGAATAAAGCAACAACTGAAAACTATGAAGGAACAGGTCGTGCATTGACGGCATGGGTTGCTCTTGATGCTACAAAATATTTAGGATTAGGAACTACTTTTAAATACTACATTACAACCGGGGATGTTCTTAACGATGTAACTCCAATTCGTGTAACAACCGGTAATAATGAAATATCTTTTGCTGCAAGCAATGGGTCTTCTACTTTAACAGTAACAGATACTGGGCATGGTGCAGTTGTAAACGATTTTGTTACTTATAGTGGATGTGCAACATTAGGAGGTTTAGTAACCGCAGCAGTTTTAAATCAAGAATATCAAATTATTGGAATTACATCAGAAAACGTTTATACAATAACTGCCAAAAATACTAGCGGAGATACCGTAACGGCCAACGCTAGTGATAGCGGCAATGGTCAAGGCACTGTTGTTGGTGCGTATCAAATTAATGTTGGTCTTGATGTGTACGTTTCTTCTACTGGTTGGGGAGCAGGGCTGTGGAGTGCTGGAACATTTGGATCTTCAACAGCTTTGTCTGACAAAGATCAATTAAGATTGTGGTCGCATGATGCTTTTGGTGAAGATTTAATTATCAATACTAGAAATGGAGGAATATATTATTGGGATGAATCTTCAGGATTAAGTAACCGAGCAGTAAACATCACAACTTTATCTGGGGCAAACTTAGCTCCCACTGTAGGTCTTCAAACTATTGTTAGTGATATTGATCGTCATGTTATTGTGTTGGGCGCAGATGCTATTTCTGGCAGTGCCAGAACAGGAAACATTGATCCATTGCTTATTGTTTTTTCAAGTCAAGAAAGTATTACAGATTGGGAACCAACTTCTACAAACACAGCAGGATCGTTAAGACTTTCATCAGGATCTCAAATTGTTGGTGGACTAAGAGCAAGACAAGAAATTCTTATATGGACTGACACAGCTTTATACAGCATGCAATTTGTAGGTGCTCCGTTTACTTTTGGAGTTAATTTAATTAACGAAAACGTTGGTCTTATATCTCCGAATGGATTTGTTAATGCACCTGATGCTGTGTATTGGATGGCTAGAGATGGATTCTATACTTACAACGGATCAGTACAAAGATTGCAATGTTCTGTTTTAAATTACGTTCTTAATGATTTTAATTCAAATCAATCATTTAAAGTTACAGCATTTACAAACAAAGAGTTTAATGAAGTGGGTTGGTTTTATCCGTCTTCTTCCAGTACAGAAATAGACAGATACGTTACATACAATTATTTAGAAGGAGCATGGAGCATCGGAGAGCTTTCACGAACAGCATGGCTAGATGATGGCATATTTGAAAAACCTAGAGCAACAGGCAAAGACAGTTCTGTTAATTATATTTATATACACGAAGATAGTGATGACGCAGATGGATCTCCAATGAATAATGTTTTCATTGAATCCGGTGATATTGATGTTGATGATGGAGAAAAGTTTGGTTTTGTAAGAAAAATTATTCCAGACGTTAAATTTTTTGGTACTAATTCGACTAGCGGCCAAATAAATTTTGTTTTAAAAACAAGGAACTTTCCCGGAGACAGCTTAACTACAAACTCTACCAACGATGTAACTAGTAGCACACAACAAAACTATGTTAGAGCCAGGTCTAGACAAATGGTATTTAGAGCACAATCAGATGATGATGCAGCAACCGGGGTAAGAACTGGGTTTAAATGGAGACTTGGAGCAAATAGAATTGAGATAAGGCCTGATGGTAAAAGGTAATGGCAAAACTTCTCAACACTAGACTGCCATTAGCATTAAAAGATGTAGATCCTAATACGTTTAATCGTCTAGTCAGAGTGCTAGAAATTAACTTAGGAGAGTACGACACAAGCGCAACTCCTCAATTTAATGATTCAGAGATTACCACTTTAGCTTTTAATGCAGGTGATGTAATATGGAATACATCTATCGGTGTATTGCAAGTGTATACTGGCAACCGATGGATACAGTTACATACTCCTGTGAGTCCACAAGGTTATGAGCTGCAGTCATCGGTAGGTTCTGTTACTGTTAAAATAGCGGGAGATACTACAATAAATCTTGGTTCTAGTAATGAATACTGGGACATAGAAAAATGGTATACATAAATAATATAATTTAATAATGAAAAATTTATCACAAGGAAACAAAGGAATAAAAGCTTTAGCTAAAAACAATCCAGCCCTTGTTGAAAATAGATTTGGTTATGATGTACCTGGTTTTTTTGGAGGAGGAAATATTAGTATTCCTCGCATGGGAGATATTGATAGATTAATAGAACGTAATTTAGCTAATTTATCAGACGATCCAAATTTTAATTATGCAAGAGATGTGTTGGGAATAAATATTGCAGAAGAAGATCAAACAGGACTAAGTCCAGAAGAAATAGAAGCAAAACTAGCTGCATCTAGATTAGCAAGGGGCTACGGATCAAGTGGTGGAATGGGAACAGGCGGAGGTAATTATGCAAGTACAACACCAGGCGCGCCTATATCTATTGATGCAAGAGATGAGACTCCAGATGCTTACAGATTTTATCCCAGTGAAGTATCAAAACTTTATTCACAAATGAAAGGCGTACCTTTTTCGCCATTAGTAGCACCTCCTAAAGAAGCTACTTACATAGACAGCATGCAACCTAGAAAAATAAAAAGTCAGTTGTATGCAAAAGATGGAACTTACGTTAATGCATACGCTAATGGGGGTGTCCCAAGTTACATGAAAGATGCTATTCATATGAAATATTATGGAATGCCTACAGCTCCCCTTAGAATGGGTATCAATGCAGCAGATAAATTTTTTGGCAATAGACCAATATTAGGAGGAATAACAAACGCACTTTCTGGTGGATTAAATCGTATGGATGATTTTACTAGAAGTTTATTAGACAAAGAAACTTATAAACAAAGAAACGAACAAGCAAACGAACAAGAAAACGAACAAGTAAATGAACTAATAAACCAACAAGTAAACGAACAAGTAAACGAACAAGTAAACGAACAAGAAAACGAACAAACAAATAAAAGAAGAATGGAACTTCCTCGTTTTCAACAAGACAGAGATGCTATATTTCAAGAAAACGTAGAGGCTTTTAGGGACAGAGACTCTACACAAATGATGGCTGATGGAGGTTTTCCAGAAAGAGAAGAATTAGTTACAGGACCAGGTGGTGAAAAAGGAGATAAAATACCTGCTATGTTAAGTGATGGTGAGTTTATCTTTAACTCAGCTGCCGTTAGAGG
>Ga0209634_1002097_pt1 | contig 14151 bp, 7 predicted proteins | sample LinPmetageLP40_FD_184043 | JGI IMG/M metagenome (GOLD analysis project Ga0209634, IMG submission 184043) | Marine viral communities from the Pacific Ocean - LP-40 (SPAdes) (version 2) | ecosystem: Environmental > Aquatic > Marine > Oceanic | place: Pacific Ocean | collected 2010-08-26
TTTAAGTTTTTTAAATGAGCTTCTGGGTTTTCTTCTCTTGTTCCATAACTTTTAGGCTTTAACCATTTATTATTAATAGCTTCTGTAATTTCTTGTATGTTTCCTTTTTCAAAAACATCTCTTAGTTTATCTAAGTTACGACCACCTATTTGTTCTCTCATTTTACTTTGAGGATTTATTACTGTGTCTAAAAAATATTCTAAATTAGCTTCGTTAGAATCATCTAACTTGTTATCTTTTAAAAAGTTTTCGTATCCTTCTTTATGTAATTTAGTAGTAAATTGAAATAGCCCTTGACCTAACTTACTATTACCAACTTCTTGTTGTTTATGGCTATAAGAACCTCTCCAGTCATCACTTTCAACTCCAGTTTCTTTATCTATATTAGCCATAATTCCAACTATAGCCTCTGGTCTTAGTTGTTTATTTTCTAAATAACTGTAAATACCTAATCTATTCTCTTCAGGAGTTATAACACCGCCTTCGTTAAAACCTAACCTAGCCATCTGGTCTTGCTGATTTTCTCTACCTAAAGAAGATTGTAACGCTTGAGATTGTATTGCATACGGTTGTCCAGTAAAAGGGTCTACTCTATTTTCAGGTTCGTTCTTAACATCACTAACATTTTTAGAAACTCCTAAACCTTTAGCATAACCAACTCTACCGCCTTCGTTAAAGTTACTTCTAAAGCCTTCTAACTTATCAAATCTATCGCTAAATCCTTCTGCTACCTCTTCAGTACCTGTAGCAATTTCAGCATATCTTTCAAAAGATGCCCTATTTTTTTTATCTCTTTCTTTAGCTATATTTTGTATAGGTGTATAAGGTTCAAAGCCTGTATACTTTTTCATTAAGTTTTTAGTTCCTATTAAAGGTAACTTTCTAGCACCTGTTTCAAGTAATCCTCTATTATACAAAGTCATACCTACAATATCATTAAGAACTGGTCCGCCTAAATTAGCAGTCGCTATTGCAGGATTTTGACCGTACGCTAAAGCTTCTGTAAACCTAACGCCATATTCTATAGGACCTAATAAACCTACACGTTGATAAGCTTTTAAAGTATCTCTCCAAGCATCTTCACCACTGTCCATACGTTCTCTATTCTCTTCTGATGTTCTCCAGTAGTTAGTAGCTTTAGCAACATTAGTAGACATTGCAACAAAAGCAGCTACTTTAGGTGCATTAGTTGCTGGATTATTAATTGTATCTCTTGCAAAGTTTTTTAAGATTGTATTACCAAACACTGTAGGGTATCTTAAAAACTGTGTAAAAATATCTATCTTAGGGTTAGTCATGTACGTAGGTACTCTTGCAGATTCTCTAGCTGTTGGTAAGATAATAGAGTTAGTAAATCTACCAGCTCCTCTAACTAACTGCTCATTATAAAAAGCATCGCTTTGTTTAGCTCCTGCATCTAACCATCTAATACCATCTTCTACATCTATACCTAAATCAAATAACTCACTTCTTAACTTTTGAATTTTCATTGGAGCTATTTCACTTAATATATCTTCTCCACCAGTTTTAAACTTATTAAGCTTTGTTAAGTTATCTCTAATTAAATCTTTACCTGTAGAAAAAGATGCAAGTTGTACAGTTTTTGTCCAAGGCACAAGTAAGTTAAACCTATAAAATCTTCTTGCTTGTTTTTTAAGAAATTCATTCTGTAAACCTTCGCCAGATATTCTATTAGTAACGTCTCCCATAGCCTCATCTACAGCTATAAACACTCTATTCATTTCCTGAACTATTTCATCAGGTTTCATATTATGTTTTTCTTTTAAAATACTACCTATTTCTGTAGTAAATATTTTATGACCTCTAGTTACAGCAGATTGCATACCTTTAATGTTTGCATTTAAAGGAGCTTTAGCTAAAGGTATCATAGCCTCTGTAATAGAAGACAAAGTTGCAAGTGGTAGATAAGCCATAGCATTTGCAAGTTTTGTAGTATCGTAAAAACCTTGTATTAAACCACTATCAAAATAATCTACTTGTCCAGTTACAGATTTGTAAAGATTAATTATTCTTTTTTTGTCTTTGGCTGTAAGTCCTTTACCCCTAACTTTTCTTAACTGACTATTTATAGGAGTAATGTATCTTTCTATAAATTGATTTTCATTAGATTTATTACTCTTACCGGAAAGTAAAAAAGATTTTTTATGCTCTATAGTTTTAGCAGCATTCATATAGTAATTAGTAGTTACTGGAACTAAGTCATTAGTTAAATACTTTTCAAAGTTATTATCTTTTAAATTTCTAAATGTTCTAGCTTGAGTAAGTAATATAGAATGTGAAGAGTATAATTCATTTTGTTTATCTAACATCTCTTCTATAACATCATCTACATTTTTAGTAGTAATACCTTCTACTTTTTCAGATAACAATAACTTTTTAAATCCGGGAACATCTTCTTCAATAGCTTGTCTGTTCCAAGAACGAGGAAAGTAATCTTCAATCCTAGGTGCTTCTAATCCAGCATCTTCAGCTTGTTTTAAAACATTATCATAAAATTTTCTAAGGTTTAAAACTGTTTCTTTTACTTCATCACTAGCTCCATCATCAGAAGCTCCTCTAAGTATTCTAATAACAGACAACTCATTATCTTTAGTAATTTGCCCCGTCTTTCTAATAGGCTTAACAGCAGCATCAAAGTCAAGTAAGAAGTTACCTCTAGTATTATTAAGGTCTTCAGAAAAACTAAACCCTAATCTTCTAGTAGTTTTTTTACCTATCTGTTTAGAAAACTCTTCACTAAACTTTTCACCTAGTTCTTTAGCAGCCGGAGCATATTCTGAAGTTGTTCTAAGTATTCTAGTAGGATTACCTACTGTATTAGCTAGTAAAGTATCTTTAGCTTTCCTAGCTTTAAACATAAATTCACTACCTGCATCTTTTCTGTACTCATCGTTAGTAAACAATCTATTTAAATCTTCGTTATATAAACGATGTCGTTGTGCTAAGTTTCCAAATATTCCACCTGTAATAGTTCCAAGAGCTGCAGAGCCTACAAGTTCTGGTGTAGAATATAATTTACGTAACCCTACATTTATTTCTGTGTTTTGTCTAAAATGATTGTCAAGTCCTGTCCAAGCTCCTACTTCAGCACCTGTAATAGCTGTAGCTTTCCGTATTTGTTTCTTACCGACATCTTGTAGTTTATTTTTTGCAATAGCTTTAGAGCCTTGTAAAGCTGCTGTAGTTATACCTTGTCTTGCAGCTAGTGAAGTTCCACCTGTTACAGGCGTAAGTAAAGCTGCTGTTATAGCTGTAGGGTCTGTAACAATGTCTAAGGTTGCATCTTTAATAAGTTCAGCATACTGTTTAAAACTTCCCATATCTGCATTATCAAACTTAGAACGAAGATAAGCATAGTCTTGTTTTTGTTGTTCATCAAACTTACCACTTTGCATGGCTCTATTCATTCCTGAATATAAATTAAAATCAGAATCTCTTAGATATTCAAACACATCATCAGACTTTTCACCCACAGATTCTAAAAACCTTTCTGAAGTTTTTTGAAACTCATCATCCTTTTCAAGGTCATCTAATGTATAACTATTAGAAAAACTAGAGAGGCTTGATGAGCTCCATGTGTCGTTAATTATTCCCATATTAGTTATAACTGTAAGTCTTTATATAAATCTTTTATAAATTGTCTTCTTCCAAACATTTTAAATCCGGGTGCATCTTTTCCTTTTGAAATATAACCAGCATCATATAACATTTCATCTGTAACTAAATCAATAGGGTCTTCTCTAAAAGGTGCTTGTTGAGCTACTCCTCCTACTTTAGGCTTTATACTTATTAATTTATTTATAAAATTTTCATTAACTTTATATTTAGAAGAAACAGCATCTATACTCATAGGCTCTTTTGTAGCTTTAGGAGGCATTATAGAGTTTGTAGTTTCTTCATCTGTATTTTTTTTATCTGTAGTTTCACTAATTAAATTACGACTTGTTTCATATCCAAACTCTCTATTTAAATCTCTTATATATTCTTGTCTTTCATCCATATTTAAATCCATAGACTCAGCTTTTATAAAATTTAAAGTTGTTTCATACAACTTGTATACTTCTGGATGATTAGTCCCTAATTTAGACTGTATATTTTCTTTAAAAATTTTAATATTTGGTAATAGTTTGTTTTTTAAGTATTCAGTTTCTTTTTGTGGTTCAGGAGGACTAAGTTTAGCAACATCCCAATCAGTCATTGTTGTTCTTAAACCAACTAACGAATTTTTTTCAACGGCTTGATTTAATAAAAAATTAGCAGCTATTTGTAGAGATGTAACATCCCTAGGATTTCCTAAATTAGTAGCTACTTCTAAAACTTGAGAACCGAATGTTAAACCTAAAGTTTCATTTTTTATAACTTCATTAAATATTTTTAGTCTAGGGTCTTTTTTATCAAAAGAAGAAATTAAACTTTGAGAAGCATTATAAGCTGACTTTTTATCCGTTTCGGTAAACACTGGAATTTTTTTAGGTTCTATAGGTATCAACTCATCTAATCCTAAATCTACTACGTTTTCTATTTGTTCTCCTCTAAAGTTATCACTTATAGAAAGTAAACCTACTTTATTTACTTTTTGTCCGTTAGATAATGTTTCTGTATATCTAACAACTTCAGGATTTTTAATATTTTTAAATTGTATTTCACCTTTTTTAGCTTTTTCATTTAAAGCTTTTATAACATCTACAACACCATTACCTTGAGCATTCCACTCTTGTAAAGCTCCTTTTAATTCTTTAGACTCTTTAAATAAAGAAGTACCATATAAAACATCTTTAGCTTTTTCATTTTTATAAGCTAATGTTTCATCAGTTTCTTTAGCAAATAAATTTTTAACATATTTGACTGCTGCTCCTCCAATACTTCTAGGAGTTAATTGATTAGCGTATTTAGTATACTGTGCTTGAAACTCTTCAAAAGTAGGAACATCTACAGACTCTTGTTGCATTTTATCAAAAACAGGAATCATTGATTTAGCTTTTTTGTTTGCTTCTTCTCTTAACCAAGTATCATAACTAGATAATTTTGCATTAGGTCTAGCTTCAACAGCCTCTGTTTTGTATATATCATAGTAATAATTAGTAAGATAATCTTCTTTATTACCACCTTGAGCTATGTAAGGCTTAAGAGTATTTTGTATGCTTGTTCTTTGATTTAACATCTGCTCATATCTAGCTCTTTGTGGAGCTTGTGAAAAGTGTAAAGCATCAGCTTTTTGGTCAAGTAAAGATTTAACACCTTCAAAACCTTTTTCTATAAGACCTCCAACAAATTGAGTTTTAAGAGCTTCACGAGCCATACGCTTACCTCTTTTTTCTCCTCTTTCTTGAGCCTCGTCAAATTGTTTTTTTACAAAATCAAACTGACCTTCATAATCATATCTTGCCATTTTTACTGTCCTCTATTTAATAAACTTTCTTGTGGCTCTTGAGTCATAGGTTCTTCCATAACTTCTCCTACTTGTTCAGGTTTAGATAATAAACCTTCTGGAACTTCAGCAGCTTCTATCTGTTGTGCAATTTCTGTAGGTATAGCACCTGAAGGTATACTTCCTGTTTTTTCTAATTTAGCTCTTGCTAAGTCTGCAATATTCTTAGCTTTTTCTTCAAGTATAGATTCAGGAGCTTCATCGTCTTCATCATCTTCATCATCTATTCTGTATTCAATATCTGCTTTTTCTGCTAAAGCCATTAAAGTATATATTAATGGTTCAACTAACATCATCATTAAATCAGGGTTCCATTTACCTTCTCTAAATCCTACATAAGTAATTTGCATTACTAAATCAATAACAGGTACACCATCACCTATAGCACCTACTATAGACATGTAAGCTTCTTCTTCTAAAAGTTCACCCACAGTATAATCTAAAGCTTCTTTAAAATTTGTAAACTCTGGAGCACCTTCAAAAGGTCTAACTTCTTCTGGATTAGACGTGAGGGATTGTCCCGGAATTGGTCTTCCTGTTTTAGCAAAAGCTTCTACAGCTTCTGGATTATATTCTTCTTGTATCATTTTATGTTCCTAATTGAAAAGATTGAGATTGTGCAAATTGGTTCATATAAGAATCATATGCAGAAGTTCCTTCTCCTAATAAATTATTTATATAATTAGAGTTAGTATAATTACCACCCATCCAAGCATTACCCATTTTACTTAAAGAGAAATCTACTTCTTTAAAGACACCCGGATTAGTAGAAGCAACGTCATACATTTCTGGAACATTAATAACAGTTCTTTCATCAATGTAATCAGCAGTTGTATCTACACCACCAGCTTCTAAAGCTTTATTATAAATAATTTTATCAACACCTTGAGTTAAAGCTTTAGCAGGGTCATATGCTTTGATTGTTTCTATTCCTTCTTGAACTTTACCAGTTGCAAACTCTGTTAATTTTTCACCTAATGTTAAATCTGGAGTTACTGTTTCTACAGCTTTTCCAGCTATATCTATTTTAGGCATCTCAATTTTAGAAACGTCAAAGTCTAGCAGTCCTTTAGGCTCTACTTTTGCAGTTTCTAAAATATCTGGCATTGTTTGAGATAATTGTGTTTGTATTTTAACATCATTAGCTAAACCTTCTAAATCTAACATTCCTGTAGAGTCTGTTGTAGGTGTGACAGTATCAAAATCTAATTTAACCTCTGGAGTTGTAGGAGCTACAGTAGGTTTAGTAATTGTTGTAGCATCAGGAAGTTTGTATCCTTCTGTAGATAATAAAGACCTTTCGTTACCTTTTGCAAATATAGAAGTTCTTCCTTCACTTAAAGTAAAACCTTTACCTTTTGAAAAGTTACCAACTCTATCAACTGCATTACCAATAGTATCAGAAATAGTTGTATAAACTTTACCAGCAAAAGTACCTGCCTTGTGTACCATGTTTAAAGTATGTCCTAAAGCTTTGGCACCTATTCCAGATTTACTCAATAAGTTTGCAGACCATTGTCCAACTGTTCCAAGTGCTGAACCAGCAAAACTGGACAAAGCTCCCATAGCATATGGCATAAGAAACATCATTCCTATCTGCCCTACTACTCCTAGTTTACCTATAGCTGCACCTATTTTTTTGAATGTATTTTTTACACCCTTGGCAATCTTCTTACCTACTTTTTTGATGCCTTTCCATATTTTACTAAAAATTCCCATTTATATTATCTCCTAAGATGTTCCGAATATTCTGTCTATTGTTCCTGATGCACTACTAAAATTACTTGACCAGTTTTTAGCAGCATCTCCTTCTGAACTTGCTGCAGCTATCATAGCTTGTAATTTTCTATTAGCAGCATTTTCAGCAAATCTAAAATCATAATCTGCTTGGTCTCTTAACTCTTGCCATAAAAATGATTGAGCTGATGAACTTAAACCAAAAGCATTTTGTGCATTTTGTTGATTAACAGCGTTTTGTGCTGCAGTGTTTGCCATGTTAGATTGTCTTCTCCAAGTAACATTAGAGTTAATAACAGCTTGTTCATTAGCTGAGTTCCATTGTTGCCTATTAAAATCTAACTGTGCATTAAATTGATTTACTTGATTTAATATAGAAGCATTTGCTTTATTAACATCTGCAGTTCTATTAGCATCTCTAGCAGTTGCAGCGTTTTGAGATTGCGTATTAAATTGACTAGAAGCATTTAATTGAGCAGTATTAAACTGATTCATTTGTGATTCAAGACCTGCCATAAACTGATTGGTTTGATTTTCACTAGCACTATTAAATTGTCTTGAAGCATTTTCAGCAGACTGATTAGATAACAATCTTTGTTGTTCTTGTTGAGACTTCATCATATTAGCCTGTTGCTCGTTATTAAGATTAGTCATGTCCATCTTTAAAAAATTCTGAGCATTAGTAATAGCAAGTTTTGTTCTTTGGTCTGCTGTAGCCATATCCATTGCAGCCATAGCAGTAGCGTTTTGCATAATAGATTGTTGTTCTGCATTCATGTTTGTAACAGCTACTGTTTGCATAAACTTACTGTTAGCTAATTCTACTTGTTGTTCTGTAGTAAACTTAGTCATGTCCATATTAGCTTGAACATTAGCACGTTGCATTGCTGTTTGCTGGTCTACATTAAGTTGAGCTATACCCATTTGTTGAGCTAACTCTCCATTACGTATATTAACTTGCATCTGTTTATTAAGATTTGCAAGTTCTGTTTGTTGAGCAGCACTAAGATTTTCTGAACCAGCTTGATTAAGAGATGATAAGTTAGCTAACTTCATCTGTTGGTCATTACTTAAATTAGCAAGTTCCATTTGTTGTTTAAATCCAGCATTCTTAGATAAGAAATCTGCAGCAACTTGCATCTCTGCCATACGTTCTTGATTAACAGCAGATTGATTAGCACCTTGAACATTAGCATCTATCTGAAGCTCTGCCATATTAAGTTGTTGCTCATTACCAAGATTAGACATATTAGCCTGTTGTTGGTTTTGAACATTAATTACTGCAGCTTGTTGTTGATTTTGTAAGTTCTGTGTTCTTGTTTGCTGTTGCATTTGTGCAGAAGTCATTACAGCATCTTGTGTAAATTGACTTTGCATTGTCTTCATCTGTTGAGACATCTGTGCAGTTTGACTTGCAGCACCTTGACGGTTTGCTAAGTTTTGTAATCTTAATTGTTGCTCTTGTGTAGCTTGTTGTAAGTTTGCTTGTTGTTCGTTACTTAAGTTCTGAGCTGCTCTAGTTTGTAAAGCTTGTGCATTACTTTGAGCCATTGGCATAGCACTTTGTATAATAGAGTTAAACAAAGCATCTCTACCTACAGTAGAAACACTTATTCCTCTTGCAGCCATTCCTTGATTAACAGCATCTACAGCAGGTCTAGCCCATGCAGGTATTGTTCCATCTTCCATACCACCTAACAATGATTCCATTTGTGAAGATACTAAAGCCTCTGTAGGTAGTGCAGCAATAGCAGCATTAACTTCTACAGGGTTCTCATCTACTTGAGCAATCATAACTGCTGGGTCTTCTACAATAGCAGCAGTAATATCAGGAGGTAAATTACCAACTTGTGCTAACATATTAGCAGCTTCACCTTTAGCAGCTGTTCCTGTTACTGCTCTTTGTTGTGCAGCTTCATATCCAACTGTTCCTATAATTTGTGCAGCTTGTCCATCTGTAGCAGGTACACCTGTAATAGCTTCACGACTTTGTTTTTCTGCGTCTGGAGTTTCAGATATGTTTGCACCTATGCCTTTTACATCTTTAGCAAAAGCACCTGAAGATAAAACACCATCTACATCTTTAGCTTTAGCATCATTCATAATACTTTCAGATATTCTTGCAGCTTCTGCAGGACTAGATAACTCTGATATTTCTTGAACTTTAGCAACTGATTCTGGAGATAGTTTTCCTATAGCAGCTTGTACTTCAGGATTTGTTGTAATCTTTGAAGCTGTCATTTTTGCAGCTTGTATTTGTTCTGGAGTTTGTGCAGTAGTAGCATCCATAGTAGCTACTTTTTCAGCAGCAGTAGGTTCTACTTTAACAGCGTCAACAGTAGGAGCAGCTCCCATTTGAACAGTGTCTGCTTTAGTTCCAACCATAGAAATATCTTCAACGTCTGCAGTAGGAACAACTCCTTCTGGAATTTTACCAGCAGCTATATCTTGTGCAGTTCTTCCAGATTTTATTGTTCTTGTACCTCTTTCAGACTCAAACAATGCTTGTTTTTGTGCATCAGTCATTCCAGTAAATTCATTAGGTGGAGGCGTTTTACCCGGTGGAGGTGGTGGAGGTGGTGGCACATAAGGAGGTGGCTCAATAGGTGGCTCATAAGGTGGTCGTGGTGGTTTATTTCCCGGTGGTCTTTTTCTTCTATCTTCTTCGTCTATAATTCTCATATCTGGTTCCTCTATTGGAGCTGGTGTTGGTGCCGGTGTTGGTGCAGGAGTCGGAGCCGGTGTTGGGGCTGGAGTCGGTGCAGGAGTCGGTACTGGCTTTGGTTTAGGTTTTGGCTTTGGCTTTGGTTTAGGCTTTGGCTTTCTATCTACAGAAAAAATAGGTTCTTTATCTTTTTCTATAGGTTTTTTAACTGGTGGTCCTTTTACAGGCTTTGTATTACTTGGTGGTTTAACTACTGGCTTTGGTTTTGGTTTAACTACTGGCTTTGATTTTTTTTTTGCACCTCCAAATAAAGTACCTTCCTTTTTCATCTTATCAAATTCTTCTTTACTTCTAGGTTGTTTTCTAGTTTGTGATGACTTAGGTTCTTCTTCTCTTCTTCTAAAATTAGGAAAACCTCTAGCAGCTTTAACTCTACCACCCTTAGACATATCTAGTCTTTCACTAGTAATATACTTTTGTTTATATTTTTTTAATATTTTATTATTATCTTTATTCATATACAATATATTATATTTATATTTTACTTAACTTCAAAGAGTTTGTCAAGCTTTTCACCAATTTTATCTATTCTATCCATGAGGATTCCCATGTCATCTTTAAGTTCTGATTTGGTAACATAATCTTTTGCCATCTCTTCACGAGTTTTATTTAAGAGTATGTCTATTCTTTTTGCTTCAGAAGCATTCTGTCTGATACTAAATAAAATTGGTGCGAGTACCAAAGTTATAAAGATGTTCCAGAACAAGTATGGAGTTAGTTCCATAAGTTTACTACCAAGGAACTCCCCACGCTGTTGGTGGTGTTTTACTTTTAGTAATTTGTGCAGCTACTTTAGTTTCTACATTAGTAACTTCTTCTGAGCCTAATGTTGCTTTTACCCAAGCTACTACATTAGCTTCTGTAAGACTAGCATAAGCTACATAACCGTCAGCACTTGCATCTGGAGTATAAGACTCCATTCCTGATACTGTTCCTGTATGCGTTACTGCTGAGTCTCCAGAGCCTACTACTTCTGAATCTGTAGCAGACCATGCGGCGTGTACTACCCCTTTGTCAGAGTCGTTATTGTACTCTGTGTTTGTTATTGACCATGCTATTGCCATAATTATACTCCTACTGCTTCGTTAGCTGCTTTCTTAGCGTTTTTTATTGTTGTTGTCCAAACTGCTGTAGCTATTCCTTGAACTTCTGTAGACTCACCTGATACGTCTGTATCTGTATGTGTCCAACTATCGTCATCATTTTTTACAGAGCTTACACATTCTAATGCGTGTCTATGAAAAGACCTTGAAAGCTCTACACCATCTTCTTTGATGACTGTAGCTGTTCGCACTTGTATAGCTTTGTAGTCTCCTACAACTTCTATTTTATCTTCTACTATTTCTTTTGTTATTGCCATTCTATTTTCTCCTTTTGTCTGTACCTAGAATCCACTAGGTATATTAGTTAAATTGTTATGCTGTATAATATATTACTACGCCTTTTAAAAATGAATTACTGTCAAAAACACTACTTGCTCCCATCACTGTATCTGCATTAGCAGTATACATTCTTCCTCTTCCTTTAGTTTCTCCACTCGATAAATAAAAACCTACTTGAGTTGGAAGAAGAGAGCCACTAGCACCCTGACCACCTGTAACTCCTGTAGGGGCAAGACCAATGCCATAAGTTATAAATTGTGGTTCTTGGAAAGAACCTGTAGTGTGTACTGCAAAAGGTAATCCACTTAATGTTGCTTCTCCAGATGTAAATACTCCCGCATTGTGCCTTATTCCAAAATAAGCAGTAACTAGTCTACCTACTTTCGTATAATGCCCTGAAATATTCGCATACCCTGCGTCTGTAGATGTTGGTCCTGTTGCTGGAGTCCAAGTACCTTCTTCATAATCGTCAAGTGCGTTCGCTGCTGCTGTGTCTTGATTAAAACAAATACCACCATCAGGATGTATCATTAATTCTTGTGCTGGAGTGCCTCCACCTTGACCTATTTTAAATGTTGCTCTACCATTTTCACCATCAGCTTGTATAATAAATCCATAAGTTTCAGAAGAGCCATTTGTCCCATCAATTCTTATTTCTCTTTTTGCATCTGCTCCTGAAGCTCCAATGTGTAAATTTGAAGTTGGTGCTGCTTTATTAATTCCTATTTTTCCAACACCTTCATTTAAAACTAAACTTTGTCCACCACCATCACCTGAATTTATAAATGAAGTTGTAGAGCTAGTATACAATCTCATAGACCTTGCACCAGAGGAATCTACAATACCTATGCCACCTTCATCATTATCAGCACCAGATGTTTGAGTTAGTGTGAGTTTGCCAAAAGCGGAAGTTCCTGCTCCAATTCCAACTTTACCATCACTAAGAATACGCATACTTTCAGAGCCACCAGTACTTAAAATCATAGGACCATGTCCACCTGATACAAACGAAGTTGAAAGTGTAGTACCTCCTGCATCAGAGTTACTTGGAGTAATAGCAAAAGTGCTTTTAGTGGTTTTAAAGTTCAAAACCGAAGAAGTACTTGAAGTACTACCTAGCGATAAAAGAGCATCAGGACTAGCAGTTCCAATTCCAACTCGGTCATTACCACCATCTACAAACAGCATATTAGCGTTGCCGTTTGATTCAACTCTGAAGTCTACATCTGCACTACCTTCGTTAATAACAATGCCTGTACTAAGAATACGCATTTTTTCTGTGCCGTTACTGCCTATCTGTAAACTATCATCTGAATTTTGATAAGCCAAATAACCACGAACATCAGCATCAGAATCTCCTAATAATAATTGTGCAAATCCTGCATTTCCTGAAATAATAGATATTGACGAATTATCCGAAGTAGAAGCATCATTTTCAACAACAAGTTTACGTGCAGGACTACTCGTTCCAATTCCAACATTGCCACCAGCAGACATATCAATTCTCATAGCTTCTATAACTGTAGAATCATCTGTTCCCTTAAATATAATATCTTTATCTGCTGTCCCTGCTTGTATTACAAAATTCTGTGAATCATTGGTGAATTTACCAAAGTTTACCGAAGCATCAGAATACAAAATATCTCCACCATCAGCATTAACAGTAAAGTCCCCCGAAACATCTAAAGCTAAACTCCCACTTACATCAATTTCTTGATTAGTTCCCATATTAAAAACATATTTAGCACTACCTGCATCTGATAAAGTTACTTGTCCACCATCAGCATCAAGAATAATGTCTCCTGCAACGTCTAGTGTCATATCACCAGAACTTAAAGCTAGAGTAGTCCCATCAAGCGTAAAGTTATCTACCACTACACCTGCGTTAGCTGTTACTACGCCAGTAACTCCTAAAGTAGAAGCCATATCTACAGCACCATCAATATCTACTACGTCTAGATTAGTAGTTCCGTCTACGTCTATATCGCCTGAGATGTCTAGTGTAGCTGCATCTAGCTCACCAGAGATTGTTAAGTTTCTAATACCTGTGTAATCTTTGTTAGAGTCTAGTATAACTGCTTTAGAAGCTACTGCTGTACCGACAGCTGTAGAGCCTATGTCAAGAGCATTAAGCTCTCCGACTACTGCAGTAATACCGTCTAAGGCATTTAACTCTTCAGGTGTAGAAGTAATTTGTGTATTACTTGCTGCAGCTAATACAGGAACTGTACCTGATACGTTAGGTAAAGTAATTGTTCTATCAGCTGTAGCATCTACAACAGTAAGTGTAGTTTCGTGTGCGTCAGCTGTAGCACCTTCAAATACAACAGCATTGTTAGCACTCATAGTTACTGAGTCTACAGTACTAAGTGTACCACTAACAGAAATATTAGTAGCAGAAAGAGTTCCTGTACTTGGGTTATATTTTAAATCACCATCAGACTCTAAGCCTAAGTTACCACCATCTAAGTCTCCACCGGCTGTAAAGATAATTGCGTTGTTTTCGTTTGTGTTTTCGTTATCTGTAATAGTAACTGTTGTAGCCACTGCAGCAGTTGTAGCATTAGCTACTGTAGTTCCAGCAATAACACTTGCTAAAGCTGTACCATTTACAGTAATTGCATCGGCTTCTAAAGTTCCATCAATGTCTGCATTACCTGATATGTCTAAAGTTGCAGCGTCTAACTCACCACTAATAGTAATATTTCTACCACCAGTAATGTCTATGTTTGCATCTGTAACGATTGCTTTACTTGCTATAACTGTTCCGTTAGTTATACCGTCTATTAAATTTATGTCTGCTGCACTAGCTGTGACTGTTGTTCCGTTTAAAGATAGTGCATCTGTTTCAAGTGTAC